>Ga0172381_10002302_pt1 | contig 21239 bp, 21 predicted proteins | sample Leawel6488metaG_FD_119754 | JGI IMG/M metagenome (GOLD analysis project Ga0172381, IMG submission 119754) | Leachate microbial communities from a municipal landfill in Southern Ontario, Canada - Leachate well 64-88 metaG | ecosystem: Engineered > Solid waste > Landfill > Unclassified | place...
ACGCCCAATAATTCCGGATAACGCTCGAGGCTCTCGTATTACCGCTCCTGCTGGCACGAGATTAGGAGCCTCTTATTCATGAGGTACCGTCAATAAACTTCTTCCCTCATAAAAGATCTTTACATCCCAGAGGGACTTCATCAATCACGCGGCGTCGCTCCGTCAGGCTTTCGCCCATTGCGGAAGATTCTCGACTGCAGCCACCCGTAGGTGTATGGTCCGTGTCTCAGTACCATCGGTGGGGGTCAGGCTCTCACCTCCCCTAGACGTCATTGCCTTGGTAGGCTATTACCCTACCAACTAGCTGATATCGCACAGGCCATTCCTCTAGCGCAACAGAAAAATCTGCTACTTTACTCTTGCGAGACCATCGTGTATTAGTTCGTCTTTCAACGAATTATTCACGACTAGAGGGGATGTTCCTATGTATTACTACCTCGTTCGCCACTAAAAAACGATCCCAATCTTTCAATCAATTCTTCTTGTATTGCTACTCAAAGTCTTTCATGCTTTCATGGGGTTTTTCCGTTCGACTTGCATGCCTTATCCACGCCGCCAGCGTTCATCCTGAGCTAGGATCAAACTCTAACTATAAAGTTATATAGAACGAAACAAAACAAAAAACAGCAATGTCTTTAGTATTGTATTAGTTTGATCTTCACTCTTGGAATTAAAAAAATTCGAAAACTTGTCTTGATATAAATAATCAAGATCCCGATTCATCGGGACACATTCTCAAGTAATAATTAACTTTAGTTTTCAAGGATCAATGACCTTCATAAACAAAAATGCCTTATCCGAAAGGATCAGACATTAGTGTTAAATATATACTAAGTAATCTTTAAAGTCAAGCAAATTAAGGCACTGAACAGTCAATATCTTCTGGAAGATATTTTGCAACACCAAAATGTGGCTCATCACCTGCTATGTAGTGGCATAATCCTACTGACACTCCTACCTCTATCCATTCTTTATACCTTGACCAGTCAGAGGGTGGTGTAATATCTACTGCAATACCAAGAGAATGATCAGAGTAGCAAGCTGGAGGAGTCCCTCCATCCCAAAATGCATGTCGTTTAGCTTCTATTTCTATAAATCTTCGTTGTAAATATGATAACTTACCAATCTCTTCAGGATTAATATGTTCATACTCTTCACATCTATATCCTTCAGTATAAGTCATTCCTCTCATCCATCTCCATATCTCCCAAACAGAACGAAGATGTCTAGTATATTCACTTGGACGATATACTTGCCGAATATAAAGTGATTCACCCCACTTTTTTTCAAATTCTTCTACTGCTGGTTTTAATTCAATGACAGTGTTAGACCAATCTGCTCCAGGATATGGATCAATACCATCCCACTCCACAAATCCTGTAATGGGAGTAAGTGTGAGAACGACTGTGGCTATGAGTGTTTGAAACATTATTTTTTATTTATTGAATACCTATCAAGTATTGCTTCAAACATTAAAGGTGCAACTATCGTAGCATCTGATTCAATCACAAACATAGGAGTATCTTTAGTTAATTTATCCCAAGTTATTTTTTCATTTGGAGTAGCACCAGAATATGAGCCATATGAAGTGGTGCTATCTGAAATCTGACAAAAATATCCCCAAGGTCTCACTTCTTCTTTTAAATCATATTTTATTGAAGGTACTACACAAATAGGAAAATCTCCTGATATACCACCTCCTATTTGAAAAAATCCTAATCCTGGTCCGTCTTTGGAAAGTTCTTTATATTTATCATAAAGGGACATCATATATTCTACTCCTGTCTTCATTACTGATGACTTTACCTCACCCACTTTACAATATCCTGCAAATATATTTCCAAGTGTTGAATCTTCCCATCCCGGAACTACTATCGGAAGATTTTTCTTCGCAGCTTCCAAGAGCCAACAATGTTCAGGATTACCTTCATATTTTCCTTTTAATTCATCAGAGAGAAGAATTTGATAAAAATACTCGTGTGGAAAATATCTCTCACCTTTTGCTTCAGCATCTTTCCATCTTTTTAAAATAATTGGCTCTACTACTCTAAACGCTTCTTCTTCGGGAATTGAAGTATCTGTAACTCTTCTTTCACCTCTATTTAAGATCGCTTCATCATCTTCTTTTGTAAAATATCTATAGTCAGGATAATCTTTATAACTATTGTGTGCCACTAATCTAAACACAGACTCTTCAAGATTTGCTCCTGTGCAAGATATAGCATGAATCTTCCCTTCTTTTATCATTGGGGCAAGAGTTACTCCAAGTTGAGCTGAAGACATCGCTCCACCCATAGCAAGAAGCATCTTTCCTCCTTTATCTAAATGCTCTTTGTAAGAAAGAGTGGCATCCTTCATCTGCCTAGCATTGAAGTTATAAAAGATATTCTTAAATAAATCTAAAATTGTGTTTTCGTTTTTCATATTTATAGTATAGCAGAAAAATAGTAAAATAAAATAGTATAGAAAGAAAATTTTTTTACCTTGCTTTTCTTCTTCAATTATGAGATACTATAAAAATGCAGTTATTAACTAGTGCCTTACCTTATATACAGATTATTTTATCAGTGATTTTAGTAACCTCAGTCTTACTCCAGCAATCTGGAGCAGGAGTTGGTGGAGCTTTTGGTGGTGGAGATAGTAGTTTGAGATATACCCGAAGAGGATTTGAAAAATTCTTATTCATATTGTCTATTATTTGTGGAATCCTCTTCGTGCTATCAGCTATCTTTAGTATTATGGTTAATTCCGTAATATAATAAGGAGTATTCTATTTATATTAAAATGAAAAAATTTTTTTCTTGTATTCGTAATTTTAAGTTGTTTAAACGACAAAATTTAAAGAAAACTTTTTTATCTTTCTCAAAAAAAGAGTGGATATTATTTTCCTTGTTCTTTATTTTATTCATTACTAGCACTCTTTATGTTTTAAATACGGTTAATCAAAATATATCAGTAAAAGTAGCAAGGAATGGAGGAACAATAACAGAAGGAATAATAGGAACACCAAGATTTATTAACCCAATTCTTGCTTTTTCTGATGTAGATAAAGATCTAACTACCTTGATATATTCAGGACTTTTAAGAAAAGATAGAGAAGGACAATTTATCCCTGACATCGCAGAAAAGTATGAAGTCTCCGAAGATGGACTTTCTTACCTTTTCACTATAAAAGATGAGGTATATTTTCATGATGGAAAGGAAATAACCGCGGATGATATTATATTTACCACTGAAGAAACAAAAAATACTTTAGTAAAAAATTTGAATGGTTCAAGTTTCGAAGGGATAAAAATTGAAAAAATAGACGAAAAAAATGTAAAATTTTCAATGGATCGTCCTGATTCATCTTTTTTAGAAAAAACTACCTTCGGAATAATGCCAAAACATTTATGGGAAGGATTTCCAATGGAACTATCCCCTTTAAACACAGATCCAATAGGTTCTGGACCATTTAGAATTAAAAAAATTAAAAAAGATTCAGAAGAGATAGTAAAATCATATGAACTTGAATCTTTTAAAGATTTTGCTCTTGGAAAACCATATATTAATAAATTTATTATTAAATTTTATCCTAATGAAGAAGAATTAATAACCGCCTTGAAATCAGGAGAAGTAGAACAAATAAGTCAGATATCTTCTGAGAATGCAAAAAATTTAGAGGAAAAATACAGAATTGAATCCTACATTTTACCAAGAGTATTTGGACTATTTTTCAATCAAAACGAAAATCAAATTTTTATTGATAAGAATGTTATATCTGCAATTAACTTAATTCTTGATAAAAAACAAATTGTAGAAGAAGTATTATTTGGATATGGAACAGATATAAATAGCCCAATTCCAAAAAACATGAAAGGTGAAAAAATTTCAAACGATAAAAATCTATCCTATGAAGAGAAAGTAAAGAAAGCATTAGAACTTTTAGAAAAAAGTAGATGGGAAAAAAATGAAGATGGATTTCTAGAAAAAAATGATATTTTAAATAAAAAAACTATAACCACCCCGCTTTCATTTTCAATTTCTACAAGTAATTCTTCTGAATTAAAAAAAATAGCACAAATTATTAAAGAAGACTTAGAACTTATAGGAATAAAAGTAGAAGTAAAAACTTTTGAACTTGGAGACTTAAACCAATCCGTAATCCGACCAAGAAATTTTGACTCACTTTTGTTTGGAGAAATAATAAATCATGAATCAGATTTATTTGCTTTCTGGCACTCTTCACAAAGGAAAGATCCTGGTTTAAATATTGCCTCTTACACAAATGTAAAAGTAGATAAGATTTTGGAAGAAGCTATAACTACTCTTCAGAAAGAAAAAAGAGAGGAAAAATACACACAATTTGAAGAGGAAATACAGAAAAGTATGCCTGCTGTATTTATATATAGCCCTAGCCTTATTTACATAGTAAAAAATGATCTAAAAGGATTATCAGAAAAAAATATTATTTCTCCTAAAGATAGATTCCTTGATTCATATCTTTGGTATTTAAATGTAGAAAATGTTTGGAAAATATTCGTAAAAAATTAATAAAAAATGACAAAAAAAAATAGACTATCATTCAGTGCAGTAAGTTTTGAGGAAAAAAATTCAGAAAAGAAAATAGAAACCTCTAAAACAAACAATACCCCAAAAAAGGATTTAAGAAGACAAAAGAAGACTTCTACTTTTCAATATTCTTCAACTAAGTTTAGAGGAAAAAGAAATACTTCTAGAATAGAGAGAAATAACTTTAAAAATTCAAATTCAATAATTCCTCCACCAGAGGAGGGTGTTGTCAGAATTATCCCATTAGGAGGAGTAGAAGAAATAGGAAAAAATATGACTGCTATTGAAATAGGAGATGATATCATCGTAATTGATGCAGGAATGTCTTTTTCAAATGAAGAAACTCCAGGTATTGATTATGTAATTCCTAATACCACTTACCTAGAAGAAAGAAAAGAAAAAATTCGTGCTTTGATTATCACTCATGGACATTTAGACCACATTGGTGGTGCTCCTTTAGTACTTTCAAGAATAGGTAATCCACCTGTATATTCTAGAAAACTTTCTATTCTCTTAATGAGAAAGAGATCTGCTGAATTTCCTCAGTTACCTAAAATGAAAGAAAACATCATAGAGAAAGATGAAACTATTACCATAGGAAAAATAAAGGTTAGATTCTTCGGAGTTACTCATACTATTCCTGATTCTATAGGAATAATCATAGAAACTAAAAATGGACTAATTGTCACACCTGGAGATTATAAACTTGATCACATGGATGGAGTAGTAAGTAAAGAAGAAGAAAGAGAATACTCTCGTTTTGATAAAGAAAAAGTTCTTCTTTTGATGACTGATTCAACAAATATAGAAAATGAAGGATATTCACTCCCTGAGGCCAAGGTGCATATGGGACTAGAAAACTTGATTAAGAAAATTAATGGAAGAATAGTTATCGCAGCTTTTGCTTCTCACATTACTAGACTTGCACATATAGTAAAAACGGCTGAAACCCTTGGAAAAAAAGTGGCTCTTGATGGTAGATCAATGAAGACAAATATTGATGTAGCAATTGAAGCAAACTATTTTAAACCTAAAAAAGGAACTATCATTCCTATTGAAGAAGTAGATAGTTATCCTCCAAATAGAGTTGTAATCCTTATGACAGGAGCACAGGGAGAAGAATTTGCCGCTCTTAATCGTGCAGCCACTAAAACTCATGCTAAATTTAATCTTCATAGAGGTGACACTATCATTCTTTCTGCTTCTGTTATTCCAGGAAATGAAAGAGCAGTAGAGAAAATGAAAGATGGAATAGCAAGACAGGGAGTAAAGATAATAAGTTATCGCACTCCAGGAGAAGATTTTGTACATGCAACAGGTCATGGAAATCAAGAAGATGTAAAATGGCTACATAGAAAAGTCCATGCAAAATTCTTTATCCCAATACATGGTAACCATTATCGTCTCCAACTTCACAAACAACTTGCAATGGAATTAGGAACACCTGAAGAAAACATTATTGTCCCTGACAATGGATCTATTATAGAAATTTCTTCTGATGGAAATAAAATGGTATTAAGAAAGGAGAAAGCACCTTCTGGAATAATGATGGTAGATGGGATATCAGTTGGAGATACACAAGATGTAGTAATTCGTGATAGAAAAATGCTAGCAGAAGATGGAATGTTTGTAATAATCGCTGTAGTAGATCAAAATACTGGAAAACTTAAGAAATCACCAGACCTTATATCAAGAGGATTTGTATATCTAAAGGAAAATCAAGAACTTCTGCGACAAGTAAGAATAATAATAAGAAAAAGTGTAGAAGATATTACAATGAAATCAAAATTAATTGATTTTGAATATCTAAAATCAAATCTAGGAGAAAATATATCTAAATTTTTGTTTCAAAAAACAGCAAAAAGGCCACTTGTTATTCCAGTCATTTTGAATGTATAAAGGGGTTCAGTAAATGATTCTTGTAAATATGCTCTTTATATGGCTTAAGTCTAACTATCTTTACATCAAGTCCCCTTTTCTTTAGATTCTCTTTAAGATTTTTTGTAAAATGTTTTTGATCATAACCAAGAGCAATGATGTCTGGTTTCTCTTTCAAAATATGCAAGAGGTAATTTCTATTATTACCTAACACTACCCTATCTGCAATTAAAGTTTTTTTAAGAACTAACATTCTTTTTCTTTCGTTTAGATATGGTTTCTTCTTTTTTATCTTCAAAACATTTTTGTCTCTCGCGATAGATACTATTAAAAAAGAATTTTTAACAAGTGCTTTTGCCTGCTTAAAAAAATTAAGGTGTCCTTTGTGTAATCCATCAAATGTTCCAAATACCATTATTCTTTCTTTTTTCATTGTTTGTAATTATACATTACTCTTAACAAAAAAAGTTTTCCACAAATAAATTAGCAAAATACAAAGAAAAGGAATACAATAAAAATCCGTTCGTTTTAAAATTCAAAAAAGTGATTGGGGAAACCGGTTAGATTCCGGTACAGTGCCGCTACGGTATGTCTCTTAAAAGAGAACAAGTCCGATTACCAATCATTTATATGCATTCCCGAGCAGGACCATCCTTCTTAAATCTTTTGATTTTTAGGATTAAGATTCTGCCGAAAGCAGAATTTTTTGTTTTACAAAACAGGAGAAAATGCTTTCAAAATTTATAAATGTTTCTTAATTATAGAAATCAAATGAAGAAAAAAATGTATTTAAGTGTGTTGTTTGCATTATCAACTTTTCTTTTTTACACAAGTAGTGCTTTTGCAGATATCAATATCAATATCCTTGATAATGGAGAAAGTATTTACACTAGTAGTGTTATATTCCCAGAAGCAGGGACAGTGGAGATTAATGATAATACATCTACCCCAAGAACTGTAAATTCTCAATCAGCTCTAGCCATACTCAATCAAGCTGATATATTAAGTGAAGATTTTAACATTTCAAATTTAGAATACTTTTCTTCCTATGGCTCTCTGTATCTAAAATGCATAACAAGCACTACTGGAGGAGAAAAATGTGAGACTCCCCCTTCACCAGAAGGATGGCAATATACTGTAAATGGAGAATATCCTGGAATCGGAATGGATCAAAAAATACTAGAGGATGGGCAATCATTGCATGTATATTATGGAAATCGTTACAGGGTAACACTAAATGATGATTCAATAACAGAAGCAGGAAGTTTAACAGTTACTGCAGAAGAGTATGATTATGAAAATAATGAATGGTTTAGTAGAAGTGGAGTAGTAATTGGATTGACTCAACCAAACCCTGATGATACATGGAATCCTATTGAAATAATGGTAAAAGAAGTTGATACAAATGGACAAGCTGTTTTTTCCTCTATTCCTTTTGGAGAATATAACATAGGTGTAAAAGAAGACTTTTATTACCCTACAAAACCATTAACTGTAACAGAAGTAATAATTTCAGGTGGTGGAAGTAGTGGAAGTCGTAACAAAAAGAAAAACACAGATACTCCAGTTGAAGAAAAAAAAGAGATCGTAGATGAAGTAGAAGAAATAGAAGGTTTTAATATTAAAAAAGCATTTGAATATCTAGCACTTCAACAAGAAGAAAATGGTTCATTTAATGAAGAAATTTACACTGACTGGACGGCAATAGCATTTGCTACTTTAGATGAACAAACTAACGAAAAAACAAAAATTTTTCAGTATCTTGCGACTACCCCTAGTATTGGAAAAAATATCACTGACTATGAGAGACACTCTATGGCTCTAATGTCCCTTGGACTTAATCCATACGGAACAGGAGGAGAGGATTATATCTCAAAAATAATTAATGAATTTGATGGAAAACAATTTGGTGATTCTTCTTCATATAATGATGATGTGTTTGCTATTATAGTTCTACAAAATGCCGGCTATGAAAAGAATGAAAAAATGTTAGAATCTGCACTTTTATTCATTCTTGAAAAACAATCTGCTGATGGATCGTGGAGTAATAGTGTAGATATGACAGGAGCCACAGTATCAGCACTTTCATTATTCAGTGATTATCCTTTTGTAAAACAAAGCTTAGATAGAGCAAAAGGATTCTTAAAACATTCTCAAGAAGAAAATGGTGGTTTTGGAAATGTGTCATCTACTACTTGGGCAATAGAAGGAATAATTTCTTTAGGAGAAAAACCTAAAGAATGGAAGCATTTAAAAACAGAAAAAAGTCCCTTTGATTACCTAGACGAGATGCAAGATGAAGATGGAGGAATAAAAACAGAGGAAGGTAAAGAGGAAGAATACAAGAAAAATAGAATATGGGAAACTAGTTATGCACTAACAGCAATTTCAGGAAAAAGATGGAATGAAATAATGAGTAAATTCCCTAAAAAAGGGAATATAAAAAAAATCAATATAATTGGGAATGCAATATCCACTGAAAAAAATATTGATACAATCAAAGAAAGTATTGATATCAATACTCAAAATCAAAAAGCAGAAGATCTAATAAATGATAAAAACTGGTTTACTACTTTATTGAAGAAGGTCTTTGATATTCAATAATCTTTCCTGCCTTAATCTCTATCTCGTCTGCCATCCTTAAATTTTTAAGAACTTTGCTTGGTGCTATAGTATAGTGTTTTACTTTATCAAGTTCTTCATCTATTTTCCACAAGTCTTTTTCTTCTCTTTCCCATCCTTTCTTAAATATATTTAAATTAAGCGGTCTTGAATATGAAAGAAGTGTTTTTTCTCCATTGTCTAAAAAATATTCATGAAAATATGACATAACTAATTCACGAATGTTTTTATATACTGGTTCACGGTAGCGAAGCACAGAATGATTTGTCTTTGACAATGCCCCCCATAATCCTTTTATCTTAAAAGGTGTGACAATATGATCAAAATCAGACTTTCTTGTTTTTAAATGTAAGATAAGAGGTAAAAAATCATGTTCTGAAAGTATAAATGCCCCAAGTAATGCTCCTTCAAAGCAATGTGCATTATTTTCTCTTAACACTCTTATTGGTGATTTAATTGTATCTATTCCATTTTCTTCAAAATTAAATGGTATTCCATTTAAAAAATCTTGCACCTTTTTAGGAGTATTTAGTTTACTAATTAAGGACATTTCATTTTTTGTAAAAACAAGCATACAATTATTCAAATTCTGTGGTTGCAGGTGGCTTTGAAGTAAAATCAAAAAACACTCTTACTATATTTTTATTTCTCGTAAGTGTGCTTATTATCTCGTCACAAATTTCTTTGTCTAAATAAAATCCTTTTACTGTCATAAAATCTATAGTTTCTACTGTTCTTACTACAATTGAATATTCATAAACTCTACCATCTCCTTTTACTCCTACAGTTTTTACTCCAAGCAACGCAACTATAGTTTGAGAAATACTCTCATAAACTCCATGCTTTTTAAGAATATTCGTTACATCATTATCTGCTTCCCTAACTATTTCTAATAATTCTTTATCAACAGGTACCCCTATTATCCGTAAATATAACCCTGGGCCAGGAAAAGGTTGCCTTTTTGAAACTAAATCATCAAGTCCAAATTCAAAAGCAAGTTCTCTTACTTCAAACTTAAAAAAATCTGATAAAGGCATTATCTCTTTTAATCCCAAATCTAAATCAACATTATGATGTGTTTTGATTAAGGCAGAATTCCCTTTACTTCCTGATTCTATCAAATCTGTAGCGAGTGTTCCTTGAATCATATGAGTTGCTTTATAATTCCTTGCTACTTCTTTAAATACTTCTCCATAGACTTTACGAAACTTGGCTCTTTTTTCTTCTGCATCTATTGTTGTTCCTATTTCAGTGATGAACCTACTTACATATTTATCTATCACTTCAATATTTATTCCTGCTTTTTTTGCAATATCCTTTACCATCTCTACTTCTCCTTCTCTCATTCCACCAGTATCTATCATAAATGCTTTTAACTTATCCTTAAGCGTCGGAGCAAGTATCGCTGTAAGTGTGGTAGAATCTACTCCTCCTGATACACCAATGATAGCAATACCATCGCCAAGTTCATCTTTTGTCTTTTGTCTAATTTCTTCTATTATTTCTTCTTTTTTATAATCCTTTACACATTTACAGATATTCTCTGCAAAATTTAATAGAATTTGATTATTATCTTCTGTTTGTTCTACTTCAGGATGAAATTGCACTCCATATATCTTTTTTTCACTATTCTCTATTGCCTCAATCACTGTTCCATGAAGAGATGTAGCAGTAACATCATATTCATTTGGTGCTTTTTTTACTGAATCTCCATGACTAGACCAAGCATTTATACTTCCTTTAAGATTTTTAAAAAGTAAACTTTTCTCAGAATCAATTATATTAATTTCTACCCCACCATATGATTTTCCTTCTTTTACTCTATGTACCGAGTCTCTATCCATCATATATGCAAGCCACTGCATTCCAAAACAAATTCCGAGAATTGGAATTTCTAAATTTAGAATTTCTTTTGGTATGACAGGTGCATCTGTGTCATAAACACTTTTTGCTCCACCTGATAGTATTATTCCTTTTGGCTTGTATTGTTCTATTGAAAATAGAATCTCGCTTGAAGCCACAACCTTTGATTTAAATCCAAGATATCTAAGACTTCTCCTGATAATCTCTGTATATTGAGAACCAAGATCCACTATTAAAATCTGTGGAAAGAACTGAGAATTTTTATTTTTACTTTGCATATTTGCATATTAACACACTCTCTTACTTTTTTACCAGTAACTATTTTATCAAGATTTTAAAATATACCTACCTATAACGATAACTACAATAGTAATCAATAGAGCATAAAGAAATTTAACTAATATACCATCTTTTGAAAATACAAAAACTGTATCAATAAGACTTCTAATAGCATCATTCCAAGCAAGTCCTGCTACCACACCAAGACCTGCCATTATGTATCCTTTAGTTTGATTTTTTAATTCTTCTTTTACTTTTGTTTTTTCTTCATTCATATACTTTAATAAATTATGCTAATCATTTTCTTTTTCCATAAAAATGAACAACAAGTATTAAGACTAGCATTACAAAGAAACTAGTGAGAGAAAGTGTAGGAATTGATATATAACCACCAAACACAGAAACAAGTCTTTGGTAACAAGACACTCCTGATGCATCACAGGGAATGTTTTCTAAATTTCCGAAATAGTAAACTATTGTCTGATATATGGATATACTAAAACCAACTAATAGTAAAGGAAGAGAGAAATAAATGACCTGTTTGCTTCTTTTCCAAAATGCAGTTCCAAAGAGAAAAACTTGAGGAAAAAGAAAAACTCTTTGATACCAGCAAAGTGCACAAGCTAAAAATCCTATTACCTCAGAATAGACAAGAGAGAAAACTGTAGAAAAGAAAGAAATCAAAAAACCGAGAATTAAAAAATACTTCTCAATATAATCAAGAAAAGTATTCTTCTTTGGACCAAAAAAGAACATCAATAAAGTAAATACTGAAAGTATCTGTAAAGTGATAGCTCCAATTCCAAGAAATACATTTAAACTATTGATTGCCGAAAAACTCATGGAAATAAAATTAAAATAATAATACTAAAGAGGAAGTTCACAAGATGTCTTTTCTGCAAGAATTTTAAGTTCCACTTCTCCAAAAATTCTCTCTCCGTTTGCAAATTCCCAAGCAGGATACCCTTCTATATTTTTTGTTTTACATTCATTTGTCTGTCCTCTTCCATCAAGAGTAGAACATTCTACATACGGAAGATACTTAGCAGAAGATCCAAACATATCTTTTTGTGCTTGACAATGAGAACACCAAAAAGCACCATAAAATACTGCTCCTCTTTCCTTTAAACACATTGCAAAATTATCGTATTTACCTTTTTCAATACTTGATAAATTTTCCCCTTCACGAATTACCACCGTTATAATAGTCCCTAATATCAAAAGTGCTATTATACCCAAAAACACTTTAATTTGTTTATTCATTGTTCTATGTTACTAATTTATAATAAATAAAACAAGTATTTTTCCACATTAAAAATATAGACCATATATTTTTGGAACAAAAATAATGATACCAATAATTATAGCGAAAAAAACAGATAAAAGAGAGGCACTCGCAGCGACATCCTTTGTATCCCTTGCATAAGGATGAAAGACAGGGGAAGTTAAATTTATATCAATTTCAATAGCAGTATTAATTGCTTCAGTTATAAATACTATTCCAATAATTAATACCAACACACACCATTCTGTAATAGAGATATGTAGAAGAAATCCAAGATATATTGCAAGTAAAGAGAAAAAAACAAAACCCCAAGTATTATGCCCCGATGCAAAAATAATTTTTATTCCCCTCCAAGCATGATTTGCACTTCTTACTCTGGCGATAATAGAAAACCTCTTTTTCTCCTTTTTTGTTAATTCGTTGTTTTCCATTGATATTTATAAAATTAAATCTTATCTTCTTCAGTATGCTTTTTTCTTTCATTAAGATATTCAATATGTTTAATTTTTTCTGCTTCCCATATAGATTCATTCCCTACAATTCCATTACTTTCTACTATCTCTGAAGCATATTTTGCTCCAAGGTAATAAGACAAAACAACAAATGAAGCACCAGCAGAATAGAGTTCAATAGCTTCATTGATATTATGAGATGTTACTACTATTTTCATATCCCTACTATGTGTCCTGCAGTATGAAACAAGGGAAAGATTTGTAGCAGAACGAGGAATAGTAGAAATTATCATTTTTGATTTTGCAATTTCAATTTCTTCTAAAAAGTCATCATCCTCTGCATCTCCGTAATAATGAGGTATATCATGCTTTTTCATTTTTGCGATTGCCTTTGGATTAAAATCAACAACAAAGTATTTGTAATTCATTCTTTTAGCCATAGAAACAAAATCATATCCTACTCGGTCATAACCAAAAATAACAAGATCAATATCATCTGAAAACTTTAACTCTTCTTTTTTTGAAACTTTTCTCCGTTCAAGTAATCTTAAAAATGGACGAATTTTAGAATAAATTTTATCTGCAAAAAGAATTAAATAAGTTGAACCTGCAATGGTAACAATGCCAACAAATGTGATAAGAGAAACTGCCTCTTGATTTATATGCCCAAAAGAAAATCCCATTGCAACAAGAATCAAAGAAAATTCACTAATCTGTGCAACAGTAAGACCAGCCATAAATCCTGTTCTACTTTTATACCCAAGTAAGTTCATAAGGATAATAACTATGATTGGATTACCTATAAGCACAAATAGTGACAAGATAATTGCTGGAAAAATTATTTTGTCTATACCTGAAAGAACCATACTAGAACCAAGCATTACAAAAAAAAGTAGAATAAAGAAATCTCTCAAAGGTTTCATTCTTGAACCAATTTCTTGTGCAAAAGGTGAAGCAGAAAGAGCAACACCAGCAAAAAGTGCTCCAACTTCTATGGAAAAACCAAAGTGATTAAAAATAATTGCTAGTCCAATACCCCACGATATTGCAAAAAGAAAAAGTAGTTCTTGAGAGTCGGCAAGAAAATTAAGAAGTTTAGGTAAAAAATACCTACTTGCTAAATATAAAACAACAAAAAACACTACTCCTTTCAATAAAAGAAAAGAAGTCATTTCTAGTAAATTAACATCTCCTTTTGAAGATCCCCATACAGAAACAAACAACAAAACTAATGTTGCAAATAAATCTTGAACCAAAAGAAATCCAATTGATATTTTTCCATACAACTCCCCCAAATCTCCTCTATCTGAAAGAAGTTTAAGAATGATAATTGTGCTAGAGAAAGTAAGAGCAAGAGATCCGTATAAAGAAACTGCAATAGAGAAACCTAAAACTTGTAAAATCAAAAAACCAAAAAGAGAGGTAAATACTATTTGCCCAAGTCCTGTGATAAGTGCTGTTTTTCCTACCTCACGAATAGTATCTGACCTTAAATGAAGTCCGATTATAAAAAGTAATATAGCAATACCAAACTTTGAAAAAAGTTCAATATAACCTTTTGAATCAATGAAATTGAGAAAATAAGGACCAACTATTACTCCTGAGATAATATATCCTACCACTAATGGCTGTTTTAATAGCCTCATTATAAATGAAACAAGAGTAGCGACAAGTATTATTAATCCAATTTCTATAAATATATCCATACTTAATTCTATTTTATCATTTTATTTATTGATATTGAATATATATTGGTATCGGCCTTAATTTTAATAATTCCTCTGGTGTAAATAACACAGTTCCTGGATCCCAAATATCGTTTTTATAAAAAATTTTAAATCCTGTAAATTGAACAGGCTCTTGAAAAATAAATCTCTCATATGTGTTTTTTTTCTTAGCTTTTCCTCCCCAGCCATCCATATGCATTACAACCTGAACTTCTTCTTGCGGTTTAATCTCTTGAAAATTTGTAACCATTTTTTGGGTATATCTATGAATTACTAAAACCTTTGGAGGAAGATTATTCTCCTTAACTAATTTAGACAAGTATTCTATCGCATAATTTATATCCTTTGCATCATATGTTCCCACCACCTTCCCTGGTCTTATAGTCCCCTTCATAGAAAACTCTGGATCAATACCAAGATGAACATTAGGAAGTTTAAGATATTTCTCATAAACAGGAAGCTCGTTTTCTAATGTGCTAAACCCTACTTGAAAATCCAAAAAAACTATCGCATCTATTTTTTTTGCTATTTCTAAAACTTTATCTATTTCCTTTTGAGGCATACGAAGACGATGTTTTCCATCTTCTCCTGGGTGAAGTTGAGCAGTTACTGTAATATAATGAAGAGCTGGTTGCACAGGAATTTCTGGATCGGCTTTCTCCCATTTTTCAACTTCATTCATAAGGCGAGACAACATCTCCTCTTCAGGATATTCTCCTAATACTCCCATTTTTGTTGAATACAAATTTCCATAATATGCAATTATTCTTTTGAATGGAAGGATCGCTCCATCTTTTGGATAAGGGGCATCTACGGGCCATAAGTTTGGCTTCACTTCTTCTTGTCCTTCCACTACAGTTACAGGATTATTTGCCAATCTTTCCAATAATCTATCATACAATTCTTTATCAAGCGGAGGAAATAAAGGCTTTTCAATAAAAACCTCTTCTACCCCATGAATAGATGTAGCCATACCTTCTTTTTCATAAGAATCCTTTATCCCTAGCCAGTTAGGAAAATACGAAACAATAATAGACATAAAAAATACAAACACTAAAACAAACCAAAAACGAGCACTCTTGAGTGCATGCTCTACAGAAGAATAGGTTTCCTTTTTATTTTCCATTACAATGAGTATAACAGAAATATGTTATATCACAATAATTATTTAATATAATCTGCTATTTCAGAAAGAGATAAATAGAAAGGCATAGCTCCAAGAACTCCAGGACCAATTTCATATTTATCAAAATAAATTGTTAAGTTTTTTTCATCCATGGACCAATCCAAAAATGATTCAAAGGTAAGATCTTCTATTTCTTCAAGAAAGATATTGTTATTACTTGCATCAAGAGAATACCAATCAAATAATTTACTTTTTACAAAAAGGGTAAATTCATTTAATTTCTCTTTTTTTATGATATCTGAAAGAGAAACAATATCTCCTGATTTTATATCAGAAGTAAATACAGTATAAATATCCATACCGTTTGCTCCTCCTGTATAATAGTATTCACTAAAAACAATTGATTTCGTTTTTTGGCCTTCCTCTATTTTAGCTTTAATGTCTAAGATAAAAGTGGCAGGAGGACTATCCACACCAAACTTCTTTTTCATTTCTGGCACTTCTGCATCTGCTCGTTGTTTAAAATTTGAAACAGTTTCTTCTATATATTTTTTTGCCTTTTCAGCAAGCATTCCAAAACCAGAAATTTCTGGAACAGATCCATAAAAATTTTCTTCGTTTATTTTCCTTTCTGATATATTTACCACATCAGAAATATCGTTTATCTCAGTTTGAGTTGACTTTTTTATTAAACCATCTCTAAAGAAATAAAAAAAGACAATTACTATAATTAAAAGAACAAAAATTATAATAAATTTCCCTTTTCTATTCATCTATATATTATACTCATAATAAATTATTTTTCTACTCACTCTTTCGCAAAAAATATGCAAGAATAGGAGGAACTAAAAGGGTAGTAAAAATAACCATTATGACTATTACAGAGAATAACTCATCAGATAGAACTCCAAGCCCCATACCAATAGTAGCAAAGATGAGTCCTACCTCTCCTCTTGGCACCATGCCAAAACCGATGATATTCTTGTTTACATCTTTACCTGCAACAAATCCAGTAACATATTTCCCAAAGAAAGCAACTATAGTAATAGCAAGTGCAACAAGAAGAATTTTAAAATCAAACAAAGCAGAAAGGTTTACATTTATACCTGTGAGAACAAAAAATATAGGGATAATGAAGTGTCCGATTGGCTCAAGTAGTTCTTCAATATGCTTTTCGGTATAGTGTGAAGCCTTTTTCTCAAGTCTTTCTTTTTGTTCTCCTGTTAGATTAACTGCTTCTTCTTCTAAATCAAGAGCTGATTTTGGTTTCTTAAAATGTTTAAAGTGAACAGGATCAAGGATAAGTCCAGCAGCAAATGCTCCCACAATAGGGGCAAGCCCTATAAGCCCTGCAACTGCTGAATAAAATAAAGCGAAGACTATAGCAAGAGTAATCTTTGCACCTACTCCTGTATTTATCCTTGAGAAGAATTTACTAATATATGGAGCACCAAGTTTACCTATCAACACAGAACCTACGAGAAACAAAACTGCTTTAGCGATAATCCAAGATATTATTCCAATACCAACTGCTCCGACAGTAACCAAAGCTGACACCACAGCAAGAATGATTAAACCAAGAACATCATCAATCACAGCTGCACCAAGCACGATTTGAGCTTCTTTTGTTTGTAGTTTTCCAAAATCCTTAAATACTCTAGCCGTAATACCTACTGATGTAGCAGTAAGGGCAGCACCCAAGAAAAGATGAGCATTAAAAGATGCTTCAGGAAGAAGCCAAGGACCTACAGCAAATGCCCCAAGAACAAAGGGAACTATCACTCCTACGACAGCTACAAGAGATGCCTTTATACCCACCTTCTTCATGTCAGAAAGATTTGATTCAAGACCGACTTGAAATAGAAGAATGATTACACCAAGCTCCGCGAGAAAAGAAACAAAAACATCACTTTTGATTGGTTCAAAGAGACTAATTCCAATCAATCCTAGATTTCCTAGTAACACTCCTATTAAAAGTTCGCCAAGAACTGATGGTTGTTTAGCTTTCTCAATAAATCTTCCAAGCATCGCAAATAAAAGCACTACTCCCATCCATAGAAGAGTTTGGACAGGACCATGGGCTCCTTCTTCTCCTCCACTTGCAAAAGCAAAAGTTCCTAATGAAAGAACTGCTAATCCGACCAAAAAGAAAACAGCAAACTTATTTTTAAAATAGTTCATTTGTTATGTTATTGTTTAATAAATTTTTAATTATGCCTAGGATAGCATATTGATTAATAATTTTGCAAATTCTTTTTATAAGTCAAGCGATGAAGCTCTTTTGATCGCATCTTTACCATATTTCTTGCGAATCTTATCAGCAGTTTCTTCTATTATTAAAGTCTTAATGCTTTTTTCTTGTTTTCCAAACAAATCAAGTGGTGCTTTCTCTTCACGAATTAGATTGTGAAGAATTATCCCTGTTGAACGAATTCTATTTTCATTGGGTAAAAGTCTTTCTACTTCTTTTTCTATCCTATTTAAAATTATTCCCGGATCAGCAGTATATTCTGTTAGCTTTATTTCTCCAAAATAATGCTTAAAATCAGTATCCTTGATAAAAAAAGAAACTTTATTTGTAAGAAGAAAAATTTTTCTTAGGTGTTCACAAGCCCTTTCAACATTCTTAGCCATTTCTCTCCAAATTACTTTCAAATCAGAAGACGATGGTCTAAATGTAGAGGTAGATTGAATGGACTTCTGATCTCTAGGGTCAATATTCCCTTCTACTTCATAAACACTTTCACCATTTAATTCTCTATGAAGTTCTTCTAGACTCTTTGAGAAATGTTTTTCTAGATCACTTTGCGAATAATTCACAAAGTCATATGCTGTCTTCATTCCTAATCTTTTTAAATCAGGAACAGTTTGTCTACCTATCCCCCACACATCATCTATGGGTGTTCTCTTGAGTGCATTTATTTCATCTTCTTTTGAAAGGAGCATTACTAAACCATTTGGCTTTTCAAGTTTTGATGCCTGCTTTGCAAGTGCTTTTGTCCTTGCAAGCCCTAGGGAATATGTCACTCCGAGAGTCTTTTCAATTTCATTTTTCAATTCCAGCATAAAATCTTTCGGAGTTCCAAAATACTTAATCTCTGACGGCTTTACTAGAGCAAAACATTCATCAATACTATATTCTTCTACTACTCCTGCATATGAAGAGAGGATTCTGTGCATTCCTTCTTTTATCTTGTGATAGAGTGGAAAATCGTGATCTAGGATAACGACTTCAGGATATAGCTTTTTTATTTGAAATACAGGCATCCCTCTCGTCACTCCTATCTTCTTTGCCTCTCGGCTCATAGCTACCGCTATACCACTATCACCTCCCACTATTACCGGCTTCCCTTTTAATTCAGGTCTTTTAGTCAGTTCGCAAGCGACGAAAAATGCATCCCCATCTGCATGTAAGAACAGGTCATTTTTCATATGTTCATCGCTCCTCTTTTCCATTTAGGTATTATAACCCATATCAAAATCCTTGCCTTAATAAGCATAGAATTCTCTCAAAAAGAAAAGGGTCACCTATTCAAATTCTAATAATAATCTTATTATCAAATATTCTAAAATAGCTCAATCTAACAGTCCATATTCTCTTAATAATTCATCGTTTTCATTTGAAATTATCAACCCTCCGTCTTTCTTCTTTTTAACTAAATAATGCAAACACACTTGGGGTAATTCATCGTTTTCAATAGAGAGAAACTGTGGTTCGATGGTGAATTGTTCTTCACCATTAAGAAGCCAATCAGAGTGATTGTTTATAAATTTCCTTTCGCTTCGTATTTTCTCAATCAACTCACTTGAAAGAATTCTGTCTTGAATATCTAGAGGATTAATCATTGGAACACTGTGGCCAAGATCAAGAGACACGGAATCAGAAACACTAATTACAGAATTTCTTAAACCATATTTTGAAAATATCTTCTGCGATGTTTCAAACAGTGACTTTGAACTATTTATTAATCTTAATTCATCTATTACCTCTCTCGTTGCTTTATGACACAATCTAAAATGATTTATAACCCTCTCATCTTTACCGAAATACAGAGTAATATCAAAATCACCCAAAATACCAGTCTTCACATCAACAAAAGAAGAATATGCAAAAAGCAATCCCCTTTCCCAATCAATTTCTTTTTCACTCGGCCAATTTTCCTTTTTTCTTAATGAATCAAAGTTTATTCTTTCCACATCTTCATCAGAACCAAAGAGAATTGCAATTCCATCTGGAGGTGGTGTATACCATCCATTTTTTGTAAGAGCAGAAGTACTTCTTGCTTTTTCTAACCATAAATCACGAAATAGAATTTCACTTACTCCCTTTTTTCCTTCTAGTTCATTGAGTGTTTCTTTAAAGATTTTAAGACTGATTTTTTTTCCTTCGTTCATTGAATTTGATTATATCACCTTTCCTTACTTTCTATATATTTTTTACCTAACTTTTTCTTCCTCTTTTTTCGGTTTAGTAATTATCTTAAGCACTAAGATCAAAACAGTAAAGTCAAAGATAAAAAGATAAAATGGGTATGCAAGCTCGCTGAAAGTAAAATACTGTGCAGAGAAAAGACTAAATATTCCAGAAAAAACATACATTATCCATATGAAAGGTGTCTCAGTATTAGGATTCTTATATGTCTTAAATATAGTAGGCATACCAAATGAAAGATCTGCGATGATAGCACAAATGATAGCAATGACAGGCATATCAAGTGTCTGCCACAAAATCAAACCAAGTATCCCTATTCCAAGAAAAATAAAGTCGTAGTATGTAGTAGACCAAACTCCTACTTTTTTGTAAATAGAATACCCTCCAACCATCAAGCAACATAAAGTGTTTGCAAACACTATTGCTACGGTCCAAACCCCTCCCTCTGCAAGCATTGCAAATGCACCTATTGCTGTGATAGAAGCCCAACCAAAAGAACTTATTAAATGTGGACAAACTCTTCTCTTATGTATATCTTTGAGATAAAACAGACTTCCTAAAATAACTAAAAAGGAAGAGAGGATTCCGAATGTTGCCTTAACGAATATGATTTCCATTTAATATATATCTTTGTTATAAAAAATCATTGTTAAATTTTCCTAGAATCATATGCCCAGTGAAGAATTGCTTGTCTTTGCACTGGGCGACATGCTAAATCTCCTGCTCTGCAATTCTTGCCAACCTGAGCAATATGCCGTCTGATAGCTTTCCATCTTTTTATCTGTCTTAAATCTTCTTCTTTTAATCTTCTACCCATATAGTACCTACAGTACCATTGAAACCATCCTCGTGGATCGTGGTGTTCATTTATCCATCCTTTTTCTTGCCATATCTTAAGTGACTGACTAGCATGTTTGTGAAAATAATTAAGTTTGTCGTCATGATGTCTTGGTGAGAGTTTCGCATTAGTAAACCAACTTTTCGGAAACTCTTTTTTACAATCAGTCATATACTTGCCTCCAAA
>Ga0172381_10002303_pt1 | contig 21233 bp, 18 predicted proteins | sample Leawel6488metaG_FD_119754 | JGI IMG/M metagenome (GOLD analysis project Ga0172381, IMG submission 119754) | Leachate microbial communities from a municipal landfill in Southern Ontario, Canada - Leachate well 64-88 metaG | ecosystem: Engineered > Solid waste > Landfill > Unclassified | place...
GCCAGACCGGATAGTATTATGCACCTGAAAAACAAAGGGGTTGATTAATTTTAAATTATCCAATTTCTGGCGTATTGTCGCCGGAATTTCTTCCAAAACCTGGCCGCAAAATTCCCAGGCGCAGATCTGATGAGAATCGGCGATATTCTGCTCGGCTTTACCGCCCAATAAAAATCCGTCGGTATAACCGCGATGAACGAGTTTTGTCTTTAGTTCCAAAAATAGCCCGCCCAATTCTTGCTTAAGCTTGGCGGCCGGCGTTTTTTTCTCCAGTAACATTAAGGCGCGGCGATAAATACCGACGACCGTCGCCTGATAATAAACACTCTTGGCTCGGCCCTCTATTTTAAAGCTGCTTATGCCGGCGTCTGCCAATTCCGGCAAATATTTTATCAGACACAAATCTTGGGAATTCAAAAGATAGGCGCCGTGGCGTTCTTCCACCAATTCCAGTTTTTCGTCGTGCCCGCCGGTTTTTAAGTCATAACGGCTAACATCATATTCCCATCGGCAGGGTTGGGCGCAATCGCCGAGATTGCCGCTTCGGTCAACGAATAATTTGGATAAAAAGCAACGGCCTGAATAGGCCATGCACATTGCGCCGTGAATAAAATATTCCAATTCCACTTGAGGCGCGGCGCTATGAATTTCTTTTATTTCCTTTAAAGTCACTTCGCGTCCGAGAATGATTCTCTTAATTCCCTGCTTCGCCCAGAACTTAACCGCTTCTAAATTCGTACAGTTCGCCTGCGTTGATAAATGGATCTCCGCGTTCGGCCAAATTTTTTTTACGAGCGCGATTATCCCCGGATCGGAAATAATAAGCGCGTCCGCCCGCAAGGCTTTCAGCTTCTTAATATAAGCCGGCAATTTCTTCAAATGTTCATTGTGGGCGAAGATATTTATAGTCACATAAACTTTTTTCTGCCGCGCGTGCGCGTATTTAATCGCCAGCGCTACTTCTTTTAAACCGAAATCATTAATTCGGACGCGCAAAGAAAAGTCAGGAATACCCAGATAAACCGCATCCGCGCCTTGAGCGAAGGCGGTTTTCATCTTCAAAATATTACCGGCCGGAGCCAATAGTTCTAATCTTTTCATATATTAGCCAATTTTTATATTATAAGTATAAACCATGTTGATATTTTTTAAAATATTGACTAAAATAACATAAAATGCTAAAATTTTTCTTTAGAATACAGATTGTATCAGAAATGTGTCCTTTTAAAAATATTATCAGCGCTCACGACTATTATCTCATGATCGCTTTAATAATAAAACAGATATCTAAACCCACAAAACAATAAACAATGGAAACTGCAAATGTAATTTTAAGTTTCTTCTCTGCCGGGGCCGGTATTCGTATCGCCATGGTTTTATTAACGCTAGCCTTCTTTATAGCCTTTATACCTTCAAGAGAAAATAGAATTAGTATTTTTTTCTACAGAATAAACAGGAAACTGCGAGATACAGATCTCCCGCCGAATATTGTTTTTTATCATCTTAAGAATATTCCTTTAAAAAGATGGAAAGTTGAAAAAAATGCCGATGAATCTCGGGCGCTAAATAAAACCAAGCTGGATGAATATATTGATGATAGAATCAAAAATGCTGTTGATCTGCGGGAATTTTTCAATAATATCAGCGGCGTCTTAAATATTAAAAAAGAAAAAAGACGGGCTTTACACGGCATTATCGAGAGTTCGATAAAATCTATGGCCGCGGAAAAATTGGCCGATCTTTACACTGATTGCATTTACCACGAAAGAGACGGCACCACTGATTTCGAATCAGTTAAGAGGTTTATTCTTAAAATTATAGCTCTCAACGACAACAAGGATGCCCGGGCAAAGTTCGCGCGTAATGTCATCGACAGTCTGGAATCATTTCTGACTTTAAGAAGCCTTAAAGACGAAGAAAAAATAATCATTCAGGCCGCCGAAATCAAATTAAAAAAATCTCATTCGAATTATTTAAAAAATAGAGGTTGAACCTCCTACCGTTTCCGAGAGACCACAAAGAGCTTTATCTTAAAAAGCTCTTTTTTATTTCGTTAAGAAATATTGGTAACGCGCACACTCATTACTTTGGAATATTGACTAAAATAACATATAGTTGTAATATAGAAAGTTAATAATTGATCTTTAAAATAACCTAAAATCGTATAAAAATGGACACACTAACAAATTTCCAGTAAATTGCTATTTTCTCATTTGTCCCCTTAGTGCTTGGACTGCTTATAGCCCTAGCCCTAATAAAGATAAGGATGAAGAATACGGAAATTATTTTCTATGAAGTCAATAAGAGGCTTTATGCCCAAACTGGGTTAGCCTTATCCTATTTTTTCCAGCCTTTGGAAAATGCCCCGTTACGAATGATTAAAGTCGGGGAAAAGGCCGATCAAATTGGCAGCACCGCCCTTTATCGCCATGTGGGAAAAATGATGGGACAAGCCCTATCGTTCCAAACCGGTTTAAGCGACATCAATCGCCCCGACTGGCTTAATAAAAATAAGAGACAGCGGTTGATGCAGATAATAACCGACGTGATAAAAACGATGTCGCCGGAACAATGGGCTTATATCTATGTCGACTGCGTGCTGTATGAAGAGCAGACGGGAGAAAATCTTGAAAGAGAAAAAGAGGTAATTTTACAAATTGCCGCTGGCACAAGCTCGGTTTATCGCATTGATTTCGTAAATCGCGTCATCGCCAAATTTCAGGAATTCAATGAAACAGATCTTGCCCAAGATACGCGAGTAATGCTTCAATCCGCCGAAATTAAATTCAAAAGGTTATATCCTGAAATTTTCGAAGACTCGGGAAAATAAAAAAGTACGAAAATTTTTATCGACTGACAACGTTAAAAACGCAAAATCGGGGTGGACTAAACTCCCCGATTTTTTATTTTCCGAAATGGCTATATTTTCCAATCAATCGAATTTGAATAATCAAAACCGCTTGATTCGTCTCAATCCGGAAGTCGGTATCACTTCTATTCCTTTTTTTTCGACTTCATCCAAAAAGAGATTCATGCCTAAGGAATCGGAAGCGATATGGCCGGCGATAACGACATTCAAATGGTATTTTTCGGCTTCTTTACGATGTTCTTCTTCCATATGCATACCGATGATGGTGCCGATACCGTACTGCGCCATCTTCTCGTAAATATCCTTGGAACCGGAAGTGCCGCCGGTAAATTCCGTGACCACGATCTTGCCGCAGCTATTTTCCGGCGCACCGGCAAATATCATCGGACCGGTTTTCGTGCGCATCGCCGCCTGATATTCCGGAATAGTTTTTAATAATTCCAGGATATCGCCGACGGTTTCCAGTTCCTGTCCTTTTTCCTTGAATAATTTAATCAAAAAACTGGCGCCGAGATTATCGGCCGGCGTATGGACGCACATGAAATCAAGACCGAGCAGCTTGGCCATATCGACAGAACGCTCATGATTAAGCGGCGACACGCCGCGGCTCACTTCGGAAATCCGCGGCTTAATGACTGATTCGGCGATATTTATCGGCACGCCGTAATCAGCCAGGACCTGGGCTTGCAAATGCATGACATCGGACAAATCCGCCAAAGCCACACCGTCAGGATGATGGGAAATAACCAGATCGATATCGCCCATCTGCCTGGCCAATAATAATTCCGAGCCGCCCATATCGATTCCGGTCAGGATTTTTTTGATTTCCGGCCGGTTGTTATCGACTAAAAGACGGGTATCGGAGTAGGGATTATTTAACTTTTCCAAATCAAATTCCGCTTTCACTTTTTCCGGCAAAGCCTCGTAAGCTTTTTTCTGCCGCTCCAGGTATTTTGCAACTTTATCTTCGCCGCGCAAATCCGCTTTCCGGCCAAGCGCCAGCGCCAGATTAAAAATCTCTTTAGTAGTCATATGGATACAATGAATAACCCTCGAAACAAGCCCGAGGAATCCTTACTTAATTTACTCTTTTTTATCCGCCTGGTTCGTCTTAAAGCTGGTAAAGGCTTTCAATATTTCCACCGGCGTGACAAAGACGACAGTATTAGACTGGTCGCTGGATAAATCGTTGATTGACTGCAGGGTTCTTAAATGCAGAGCGCCGTCGGACTGTGATAAAATTCCGGCCGCTTTAGCCAGATTCTCCGCGGCTGCGAGTTCGCCTTCGGAATTGATGATGACCGCGCGTTTTTCGCGTTCCGCTTCGGCTTGTTTGGCAATCGTCCTCTCCATCGATTCCGGTAATGAAACGTCTTTTAACTCCACATTATTGACTTGAATTCCCCATTCATCGGTTTCCTTATCAACGGTCTCTTTAATCCTTTCCGCAATCTCGTCGCGCTTGCTTAAGAGTTCGTCCAGAGTGACCGAGCCGACGATATTGCGCATGGTCGTCTGGGCGTATTGAGAAATCGCGTAATAAAAATTCTCCACTTCAATGACCGCTTTTTCCGCAAAGGCGACTTTATAATAGATAACAGCGTTAACGGTGACGGAAACATTATCGCGGGTAATCGCTTTCTGATCCGGCACATCGACTGCTTTGACACGGATGTCCACTTTCTTAAACGTCTGAAAAACCGGAATAAGTATTTTCCAGCCCGGAGTCATGATGCCGCTGTACCGGCCCATGGTGAATTTGACGCCGCGCTCATACTGGTTGATTTGCTTAAGCATCGACAGGAGTAAAACGACAACGATGATTAAAATAGTGATTGGTCCTCCCATATATTTATTGATTACGGCCGGTAGCCCGGCCTGGTTTAATTATTTTTCTATCCCTAATTCCAGCCTGGCTCCGTCAATTTTAATTTCTTTTTTAAACGAAGAGTTTATTTCTGAAACTATTTCTAAGGACGATGAGAGAGTATCGCGGAGAATGTCGGAGCGCATCTTCTTAATATTTTCCGCCATCGTTGTTTCCGCTCCCGCAATATAGATTATAGTTTTATCTTGCAAATTAAGACCGGCGTCTTTACGGAGCATATTAACGGAGCGAATTATCTCGCGCTTGGTTCCCTCCTGTTTAAGTTCGGGAGTGATGTTCGTATCTAATTCAACTTCTATTTTTTCAGTAGCGGCCACAACCCAGTCTATCGTCTGAACATTTAATTCTTCGGTTATCAATTCTAAATATTCTGGTGCAAGTCTGGCTGATCCTCTAACAATAATTTTGGCGAGCATCTGTCTAATCTTAATTCCCGCCTCATCGCGTTTCGCCAGACCGAGTTCAACAATACGGCGAACCAGGGTCATCTTATCTAATACTGCTTGCCCTTCTTCTTCGCCGTGCGAATGGAATAACCGGCTGAAAAAAGACGGATGTCCGGACTGGCCATCCGGCCATTTTTCCAGATGTATCGACCGGCTCTCATCCTTAAAATCATAACCGCTCACTTTTTGCCATAAAGTTTCCGCCATGAACGGCATAAACGGCGCCATTAATTGCGCGAGCTCGGTCAAAACATATTTGGTCGTCGCTAAAGCCTGAATTTTATCGGTTACATCATCGGACTTAAAACGATCGCGACTGCGGCGCAAATACCAAGTTGATAATTCATCGATAAATTCCGTCATCGGCCGCATCGCTTTCGGCAGATTATAGGCTTCCATGGCCGCGGTTATTTCCTTTATCAGTAAATTTAATTTGGCCAGTATCCATTGATCTAAGACATTCGCACTGGCGCCGGATTTAACTTCGGTCTTTATCCCCTCCTCATTTCCTTCCACCGCGAACATTTCATAGAATTTATAAACATTCCACAAAACCATGATATTTTTTCGCAATGATTCCTGGACACCGGCCTCAGAAAAATTAAGATTCTCCGCCTGCATGACCGGCGAGGCGCTTAAATAAGCGCGCAAAGCGTCGGAACCGTATTTTTCCATCACAACCATCGGGTCCGGATAATTTTGCAAACGCTTAGACATTTTCTTCCCGTCTTCAGCCAGGACGATGCCGTTGGCGATAACGTTCTGAAAGGAGTGACAGTCGAAAATTCCGCCGGCGATAACATGCAGGTAATAGAACCAGCAGCGCGTCTGATCGATGCCCTCAGCGATAAATTGTGCCGGAAAATTCTTATCAAACTTGACTTTATTCTCCATTGGATAATGAAGCTGGGCGAAAGGCATGGAACCGGATTCAAACCAGCAATCAAGCACATCAGGAACGCGTTTCATGGCTCCGCCGCATTTCGGACATTTGAAAGTAAGCGGATCAACCTTGTCTTTATGGATATCCGTGATTTTTTTACCGGTCAGTTCCTCCAGTTCCGCGACGCCGCCGACGACCTGGCGCTGGCCGCAGGCGCATTCCCAAATCGGCAAGGCGCTCGCCCAAAAACGCTGGCGCGAGATTGACCAGTCGCGCGCGCTTTCCAGCCAATTGCCGAAACGGCCTTCCTTAATATAATCCGGCGACCAATTAATATATTTAGCGCTCTCAAGGAGCTGAGCCTTTATTTTCACCACCCCGACGAACCAGGAAGAAGTCGCGTAATTTATGAGCGGCGTATCACAGCGCCAGCAATGCGGATAGCTGTGTTCATATTTAGCTTTGGAAAATAAAAAATTATGCTTGGCCAGATATTTTATAATTTCTACGTCAGTAGAGGTATGATCATCCAAGGGTTTGACATGCAATAGGTTAAAATCTTTTACTTCCGGTTTAAAGACGCCATCCATGCCCACGTGCTGGATAAAAGGCAGATTTTCTGTCTTACCCAGATTCATATCGTCTTCGCCGAAAGCGGGCGCGATATGAACGACACCGGTACCTTCGGTCGTGGTGACGAAATCGGCGGCGTAAATTTTCCAGCCGTTGGCGTGATTCTTTAATGTTTTGTCATCGGAATAATAATTGAAGAGAGGCTCATATTCTAAACCGACAAGGTCGGAACCTTTGATATTATCATGAACAATTTCTAGTTCTTTATTTTTAAATAAATCCGGAAGGCGGTCGCTCGCGGCGATAAGTAATTCCGGAATATCTTTTATCCTTAAAGCTGTATATTTTATATCTTTACCAATCGCTAGAGCGACATTACCGATTAAAGTCCAGGGCGTAGTCGTCCAGGCTAGAATATAAGCCGAATCTTTTGTTTCTTTTCCGTCACCGTATTTTTGTCCGACTTTTAATTTAAATTTTGCCACTACCGACAAATCCTTGATGTCGCGATAACCTTCGCTTACTTCCGATTGCGATAAAGTCGTCTCGCAACGCGGGCAGATATGCATGGAACGATAATCTTTATAAATCAAATCTTTGTCCCATAATTGCTTGAACGCCCACCAGATAGAATCCATAAAACTCAAATCCATGGTCTTATAAGCGTTATCCATGTCCGCCCAGCGGCCGAGGCGCTTAATGACTTTTTTCCAATCGTCGACATAGGTCAGGACGCTGGCGCGGCAGAGATCGTTAAATTTGCCGACGCCGAGCGCTTCGATTTCTTTCTTGGTTTTCGTCCCCAGTTGTTTCTCGACAATATTTTCAATCGGCAAGCCGTGGCAATCCCAGCCCCATTTCCTATCGACGTGAAACCCGCACATCGTTTGATAGCGCGGTACGACATCTTTCATTATGCTAGCGACGATATGGCCGTAATGCGGCGTCCCGGTCGCGAAAGGCGGCCCGTCATAAAAGACATAATCGCCGCGCGGCGCGTCTTTCTCTAAAGTTTTATTAAAAATGTCCGCCTTGTCCCAAAAATTTAAGACCGCTTCTTCCAGCGCGGGGAAAGAATTTACATTCGGCGTTTTCTGTTCGTCGGGCATATATGATATGAGAATTAATTACGAATAAAATTTATAATTTTTCCAAGTAATCCTTAATAAGCTGGAAAATATTAATTACCATTACCGTTGCGGCGTTCCGGGCCTAAATCATGATAATTATCATCAGGATTTTCTTCATAAAGTTTTTTTAACTTTTCCTTCCATTCGTCTTCAGCCGCCGTTTCTTGTCGCTTAACCGCTGCCGCCGCCGCTTCTATCCCTTGTTGTTCCAAAATAATATCCGCCTGTTGTTTCTCCAGTTCTTCGGCTTCCGGCTCGGGTTCCGAGGCCGGCCAATGGATAATTTTGTTTTCAAAATTCATATTTTTTATTTTAACTTATTTTGCTTATTAGGTAAAAAATTATTTTTAGAAACAATCGAACGATGCAGCTTCCTTTCAATCTGTTTTCTGGCCGAACCGGCAATTTGGCCGCCAACGCGCGCATCGTTCTTTAATTTCGGCAGACCCCGGGAATTTCCCGTCCGATGAATCTCCGTTGTCGTTCTTTCTCCAAGCATAGTCAAAATTAATTCTAAATCCTCCATGTGATCCCGTAAATTTTCCTGTTTCAAACCTTTTAATTTTTTATATTCATTAGGATTTAATCCAAAAGTTGCGTTTGATATTTCGGCCGTCAGAATTTCATAATCCCTCTTTTCTTGCGCGCCTCGTTTCTGCCATTCCTCGGTCAATTCTTCCCGGATAGCAATTCCGCGCATCCGTTTCTCAATCCAATCTTCAGGGTAGCCCTTTAATTTATATAATAATCTAGTGCGCTTAGTCGCCAGTTCCGGATTCTCTATTTCTTGGATTCTCTCATAGCCGACTTTAGCCAGCCAACGTTTCAAAGGTTCGGCTTTAGGGGATGGGATGGATTGGATTATACGGAATAAGCCTTCGGTATTGGCGCAGTCGGTCGCATACTTTTTGCCGTCAGAACTTTCTAACTTCAGTTGTACCCAAATTGGGGACAACTGATGATCAATAAACTCTCTCTGCTTTATTTTCTCCCAGTACTGTCTGGGCGTCGGGCTACCGGTTAAAACCGCCACAACATCTACAACCGAAAACCACCACTCTTTCTGAAAAATAATTCGCCTGACTTTCTGCCCTTTAAACAAGGCAATACCATTAAATTCGATTTTCTCTTTTTTCTCATTCATATACTTTAAGTTAAAATTAAGCCTATTCACTTAATTTTAACCATCGAAATAGAAACTGTCAAAGAGTAAAAATCATCGTTTTATGACCCATTCATCAGCATTTTTACAATTTTACAGAACTTAGCCGATGTCGGGTCTTAAGATAAAATAATTATAAATTTTATCTAAAACAAGTTACTTTATTTATTAATTTTTAAAAATAATTTCAAATCCCTGACGGTTTTTTCGGTTAAATCATATTCAAAAACTTTATCCAGCGGTATCCAATCAAAGTCTTCTCCTTCCCCTAATCGCATCTGCTCTTTTTCCAAATCACTTTCCATAAAAAATATGCTTCTATATGTCTTCCGCTCTTCATTAAAATAATTACAAAGCAATTTTATTTTATCGGCCGTAATATCTATATTTAATTCCTCTTTTATTTCTCTGATAAAAGTATTCACAGGCGTTTCCTCGGCTTCGCTTAATCCGCCGAAGAAAGCCCATTGGTTCGGATTATCCTTGGTGTTCGCGCCCCGCTTATACAGTAAGACCGACTTCGTTTTAGGATTGTATAAGAACCCGCCGGAATAATATTTGTCATATTTCATATTATCTTTCTTGTGCGACCGCTATATTTCCAACGGCACTGCTTAACTTTATTTCTGAGCCCGCACTAAATCAAATCTTTCAACAAACTTTTTATTTTTCGGCGCTGCTTCAAGTTGTTGAAATTCTCCAGGAGTTACCCATTTAAAATCATCGTGTTCATAACTGAGTTTTACCACAGTTGTCGCCGGCCGCGCAGTATAACAAATCGTCACCCAAAATTCATTTTCATCATTGAGACCAGAAATAGCATCTATAACTTTCGGCTCGCTAACTTCCAGGCCCGTTTCTTCTTTTATTTCACGGATTATGCCTTCTTTTGCATCTTCACCAAAATCAAGATCACCGCCAGGCAAATCCCAGTTCAGAGGTCGCGATGGAGCGGTTTTAGAACGTCTAATCGTTAAAAACTTTCCATTCTCTTGAAGAAGGATGACTTTCTGGGACACTCCGATTTTTTTATTGTTATTTCCCATGGCATTGTTTAAATTTCTTCCCGCTGCCGCATGGACAGGGGTCGTTGCGGCCGACTTTAACGCCGCTTTCGGTCTTTATTTTCTCATGAACCAAATCAATGCTGTTGCGCCCGCCCGCTTCCTTATGCATTTCCTTGACGGCTCCAGAAAAATTCAATTTCTTTTCCGGCGCCTCGGCAAAAATTTTCAGTTCGGCGGCGGCGGCCATCGTCAAGGCATCGGCGGTCTTGAAAATAGAGTAAACTACCTGGCGGCTGATAAGATCATTTAATTCCTGATATAAACGATAGGCTTCTTTCTTATATTCCACGAGCGGGTCGCGCTGGCCATAACCGCGCAAACCAATGCCGCGGCGCAGATAATCAACAGTTTCCAGGTGCTCTACCCACATTTGGTCAATGGAGCGAATAAGCACGCCTTTTTCTATCTCCCTGAACTCCAGATTGGCGGCCTTAAATTGCGCGTCCAGACTCTGATATTTCTTGGCCGCTTCGGAGCTTAATAAATTATTTATTTCCTTTTTTAAATCATCTTTCTGCCGGCCGCTCTTAACTATCTTTTCCAGAGAGGCCAGCATATCCGCGCCGGTCCAAATCGTCCGCATGGTTTCGGCGATTTCTTTTAGATTCCATTCGGACTCGCTGTCGGTGGCGGTATGGAAACTAACGACCCTGGTGATTTCCAGGTTGACCATTTCTAAAATAATATCGCTTAAAGAGCGCACGGGCTCTAAGGTTTGGCTCGGCGTCGGTTCAACCGTCTCTTTCACTTCTATCGTTCCGCCTTTTTCAACCGCTCCTTCCGCTTCGGGCTTTTCTTCCCTGACGCCTTCGGCAATTTCTAAAATTTCGCGGCGGCGGCGATAAATGCCCATCCGATGTTTATTGATAACATCGTCATATTCCACCAAATGTTTCCGGATATCAAAGTTATTTCCTTCAACCTTCTTCTGCGCGCTTTCTATGGAACGGGAAATCAATTTATTTTCAATCGGCATATCGGCCGGGACTTTCAAAGTCTGCATCAGATTCTTCATTCGGTCGCCGCCGAAGATACGCATCAAATCGTCGTCGGTAGAAACATAGAACTGAGACGAACCCGGGTCGCCCTGGCGCCCGGCGCGACCGCGCAATTGGTTGTCGATGCGCCGCGATTCGTGGCGCTCGGTGCCGACGACATGCAAACCGCCTAAAGCCCGGACTTCGGCTTGTTCCGCTTCTATCGGCGGATTACCGCCCAAAATAATATCGACGCCGCGTCCGGCCATGTTCGTCGCTAAAGTGATTGCATCTTTACGTCCGGCCTGAGCGATGATTTCCGCTTCTTTCTGATGGTTCTTGGCGTTTAGCATTTGCGGCCGCAAGCCTTCGCGTTCCATCAATTCCGCAAAAATCTCATTCTTCTCAATGGAAATCGTACCGATAAGAACCGGCTGACCCTTAAGGCTGCGCTCTTTGACATCGCGGATAACCGCCTGAAATTTATCCATTTCCGTCCGGTAAATCAAATCATTTAAATCTTTGCGGACATTAGGCCGATTCGTCGGAATAACAATCGTTTCCAGATTATAAATCTTATGGAATTCTTCAGCTTCGGTCGCGGCCGTTCCGGTCATACCGGATAATTTTTTATACAAACGAAAAAGATTCTGGAAAGTGATTGTGGCCATGGTCTGGGATTCTTTCTGGACCTTCACGCCTTCTTTCGCTTCAATCGCCTGATGCAGACCCTCGCTATAACGGCGGCCCGGCATTAAGCGACCGGTAAACTCATCAACGATGATGATTTCTCCGTCTTTGACGACATAGTCCTTATCGCGTTTGAATAAGACACGCGCTTTTAAGGCTTGCTCCAGATGATGAACTTCCTTAACCCCGCCTTCGACATAAATATTACCGAGACCGAGAATCTTTTCCACTTTATTGATACCATTTTCCGTCAAAGTCGCGGCCCGCATCTTTTCGTCGACATTATAATCTTCATTTTCTTCCAGGCGTTCCACTATTTGCGAGAATTTAAAATATTTATCGGTTGATTCTTCGGCCGGCGCGCTGATGATAAGAGGCGTGCGCGCCTCATCGATCAGGATAGAGTCGATTTCGTCGACAATCGCGTAATGAAGCGGGCGCTGGACGGCCTGATTAAGGGTATAAACCATATTGTCGCGCAGATAATCAAAGCCGAATTCATTATTGGTGCCGTAAGTGATATCGCAATTATAGGCGTCGCGGCGCGGGATCCGCTTAAAATGCTGTAAGCGTTCGTCGTATTGGCTCTCATCGACATATTCCGGATCATAGATAAAAGCATTATCATGAATTATGACGCCGGTCGTTACGCCCAGACTATGAAATACCGGCGCCATCCAGCCGGCGCCTAAACGGGCCAGGTAATCATTAACGGTGATAAGATGGACGCCTTGGCCGGCCAGCGCGTTTAAGTATAGCGGTAAAGTCGCGACCAAAGTTTTTCCTTCACCGGTTTTCATTTCCGCTATCTGTCCGCGGTGAAGAACGATGCCGCCGATAAGCTGAACATCAAAATGACGCTGATTCAAGATGCGGCGAGCGGCCTCGCGGATGGTCGCGAAGGCTTCCGGCAATAAATCGTCTAAAGTCTCGCCCTTAACTAAGCGCTCTTTAAAAAAGGGGGTTTTCGCTTTTAATTCTTCGGCGCTTAATTTCCGGAGTTCCGGCTCAAAACCGGCGATCTTATCAATTGTCGGTTTCATCGCTTTAACAATCTTTTCATTCGCATCGCCAAAAAGGTTAAAAATATTCATAATATTCAAAAATTTACCTATAATTACATAAAATAAACAAATCTAAAGTCATCCTTTAGCTCTAATCTTAGTATAATACGTATTCCTTATTAAATAAATATTGACTTATACTTAAAAAAATGATAAATATACATCATATAAGAACTCTAATATGTACCTTCAAAAAATGGGAAAATGAAAAAAATATTGCCTTGGTTGTCTGACGCCTGGAAAGGATTTCGAGACAAATCTCTTTTGCACCTAATTATTTTATGTTCCGGCGCTGTTGTCTGCTTTTTATTACGTATTCATCTGTACAGCCCGCCCTACCAGGAGGATCCGTTCATGGATGATTGGTTCAACAGTTATCCGACACGATGCCTCCTGATAACCGCAATCGCCATTATTATTGTCATTGCTTTCCATTATTGGACAATGAGAAAAAGGGATTGGGAGGACATCTCTCCTTTGATAGTGGCGGAATTATTCTTGGCCGTCTGGCTGTCATTAAATGTCCATTCCTGGTATTTTCTGTTTATTTGGGGCTTAATCGTATGGATATTCATAAAATCAGATATCCATAAAGCAAAAAAGAGGCATGATAAAGAGTTTAATGAGATCTTCTCAAGAAAATATTATGAACCCGTCTATTACGAAATTTGAGCTCATATAATTTGAGTTCAATAAAAGGCCCTGCACTTCGCAAGGCCCTTTTTATTATCCGCTTAACGATTCACTTGTCTTTTTTTATCAATCATCTTTTCTTTATATTTCTTGATTACCATTTCCAAATGGTCTTTGACTTTATCAATCGCCTTATACATATCCGCCTCAGTCTTCTCTACCCGTAAAATTTCATGCGGCACCTGCAGATTTACTTCGGCGCGAAAAATCTCACCCTTACGCTGGCTGCCGACGGACTTCTCTATTTCCGCGTCGCAATTCAGGACCTCGATGCCGCCCAGATATTTCTCAACCATATCCATCTTTTCCTGAAAATAACTCCTGATGGCCGGAGTCATCGCTAATTTTGTCGCTTTAAGCTTTATTTGCATATTTTTAAAATAATTTAGCAATATCTTTATAAGTAATAAGGATGATGACGGCGATGAGGAATAAGAAACCGATATTATGGATAAGTGCTTCGATTTCCTTGCGTACCGGCTTGCCTTTAATCTTTTCAATCGCCAGGAAAAAAATGCGGCCGCCATCTAAAGCCGGAAAAGGCAGGATATTAATAATCGCGAGATTCAAGGATAAAAGCGCCATGAATTGCAATAGATAGGTAAAGCCCAAACGCGCGGCTTGGCCGGTGATGTTAGCGATTCCGACCGGACCGGCGAATTGGTCGCCGACATTATCGCCATGGAATATCTGAGAGAACAAATGGACGAAAGCGACCACTATCTGGCCTAAAATCCAAACCGTTGTTTTCGCTCCTTCCCAGACGGCCGCAAAAAAAGGATATTGGACCAGCCCGGAAGAATAAATCGCGATGCCGATGGTCGCCCGTCCTCCTTCTTTGACCGGCGGCGTCACCTTTACAATCTGTTCCTGTCCTTCTCTTTTAATCACCAACTCCGCTTCTTGGCCGGCGCTGGCTGCCACCGCGTCCTGCAAGACCTTCTCGGTCTCGATTCCCATATCATTAATACGCAAGATAGCGTCGCCGGCTTTAAGCCCGGCGCCAGCCGCGGCCGATTCCGGCAAAACTTCCTGAATCATTACCTGCGATTCGCTGACGCGGGCGCGCGGACCAGCCGAATCGGCTGATTGCGGCAAACCGATCATGTACCCGACGGAAAATAATAACCAAGCCAGGATGACATTCATAATTACGCCGGCCGATAAGATAATAATGCGCCGCCCGATGCTCTTGGAACTAAAACTGTCGTTTTCTTCCTTATCGCCGCCGTTTTCGCCTTTAATTTTAACAAATCCTCCGATTGGCAGCCAATTAAGGGAATAAACGGTCGCTTTCTTGGCCGGATGCAAAGCTTCATTATCACTCGCCTCCAAACTCTCCACACTACGGTTGCCGTTAATCTTCTTCCATTTCCCAAACCGATTTTTATACCAGCCGATTGCCCGCGGCGGAAAACCGAAACCGAACTCTTCCGCTTTGACCCCAAATAAAAGCGCGGTCCAAAAATGACCGAGCTCATGAGCGAAAACTAAAACAGATAAAACTAGCAAAAAAATAATTATTGTGGCAAACATAAATTAGGGTGTAATAGGCACTTAATTGATTAAAACCGAAGGACACTTAGAAAACTTCTATATTTCCATGATATCCTTTTCCTTGCGGTCGCGGACATCTTTTAATTCATCATTCTTCTTGGCAGAAAATTCGTCCAATTCCTTGATGAAACGAAATTTATCATCTTCGGAAATTTCTTTGGCGTCAAAGGCTTTTTCGATAAGATTTTTGGCGCCATCCCGGGCGGCGCGCAAGATGATACGGACTTTTTCCATCCTTTCGTTAAGCTTCTTCGCGAGTTCTTTGCGATTTTCCTCGGTCAGGGGCGGGATGGTCAGTCTGATTTTATCGCCTTCATTAACGACGCCGAGGCCGAGATTAGCCTCGACTATCGCCTTTTCAATGCTCTTGATAACGCCTTTATCCCAGGGCGCGATCAAGATGCTCCGGGAATCGGCGACGGCGATATTGCCGACGGCATTTAACGGATTCATGACGCCGTAAGCTTCAACCTGGACGTTATCCAACACCGCCGGATTAGCCCGACCCGTGCGCAAGGCGCCGATCTCTTTCTTGAAGAAATCCAGGGCGTTGGTAAATTCATTCTGTTTCGCTTGTAAATATTGATTCATATATTTTATTATTTATTAAAGATTCCCTCTTGACGGCGCGCGCCTTACTTTAATTTAACCGTCCCCAGATAAATATTATTAGGATTATTAAAATCAATCAGCAGGACTCGACCGGCGCGGGCGGTCGGCAGACTCTTGGTATTCCAAGTCACCCCACCGTCGGTCGACTTAAAAAAAGTCGTATTAGTCACATAATAGATATTATTAGAATTCTGCGGATCAACGGCAATAGCGTTGATGACCGCGTCTTTTTCCGGCTGGAGTAACTTTATATTCTCCCAGGTGATGCCATTATCCGGCGAACGCAGGATCAGTTTTTCCGTCGCCAAGAAGATCAAACCGTCTTTGGTGCTGATGATAATATCTTTAAAACTATTGCCTAAATCAAAATCGCTTAAAACCGCGTTCAAATCAGTCCAATTATCAACAACAAAATTCTGTTCGATGTCGGCCGAATAAGCGGCATTAGTATCAGTATTTGAAGAAAAGCTATAAATCTTGTTCTTTTCGGTCGCCACGAAAACTAAACGGCTATCCAGCGGAGAAATCAATAAACGGGCGATACCCTCGTTCAATCTCTGAATAGTCCGCCAAGCCGTACCGGAATCAATGCTCTTGATTATTTCGCCGCGGCTCGTACCGATATAGATATTTTCGGTATTATAATGATCAATGGCCACCGCGTTAACGCTCACACCGGAATTATTGTCAAAATAAATCTGCGTCCAAGTCCGGGCGCAATCGGACGAACGGTATAAACGATTGGCCAGAGCCGCGTAAATAATACATTTGTTTTTCGGATCGACCTTGACGTCATTAATCGTCGCGGTCGGTAATCCGGCCACGGCGACCCAGCCTTTCGTGACATTATAAGTATAATATAAGCCGCGATCATAAGTTGCCAAATAAACCGCTAACGGATCTTGAGGGTCCATCGACATGACTTTGACGTTAACGTCGCTGATTGACTGGATGCGGCCGTCCGTCGTCGGTACGCTGGCAACCGAGCGCCAAGTACCGCCGGCGTCGGTGGATAAGAACAGGCTGCTGTCAACGCCGCCGCTCCCACCCGAAGAAGAGGTCGTGATTGAACAGGCGGAAACCGTGAGCATCAGGGTCGCGAGTGCGATAATCAATTTGAATTTTTTGACAAACATATTTTTAAAAATTAAGAGCTATTTGTTCTAAAACCAGGCGCGGATTGACATTGCCGGCCAGATATTCCTTCGCCTGCGTCAGTATCCGAAACTGATTCAAAATTCCAGCCGGTCCGACACCGCTGCCGCCGTCACCGACTCGGCCGCCCAGAGCCACCAAGGTTTTTTCCAATTCGGATTTGAGCGCGGCGTGCTGAAGATGTTCATCCTTATCAAGGCTTAATAGCAGCAAGTCGCGCGCCAAGCCTTCCGCCATCAAGATGACGCCGCCAGCCGCTTCGACGGCTGATTTGCTCCAGGTTTTATCAAGAAAAATCTTATCTAATATTTTTAAACGCTCGCTGGCGTCAAGCCGCATAAGTTCCAGCCAATCGATCGCTTTCTCCAGATAAGCTTTATAAGCTTCGGGGTTTTCTAATAATTTTAAAGCCGCTAAAGGCCGTCCTAAGGCTAAGGCCGATAAATCCTTAGCTAGGTTCCGATTGGCGCCCTGTACCTTTAATAAGTAATCATAAATGGTCGCGGCCGGCACCGGATAAAAATAAAGAACCTGGGCGCGCGACAGGATTGTTTCCGGCAAATCATGCTCATCAACCGTTAAAAGAATTATTATTACCTTCTCTTTCGGCTCTTCTAAAGTCTTGAGTAGCGCGCTCTTAGCTTCTGGGCTTAAAAGGTCGGCGCGCTTGATGATTCCAATCTTATAGGAATTAAGGAAAGAACTCAAATTCAGGGTCTTGATAAATTCCCGCACTGCTTCAATAGAGATACTTTTCTTGTCGGCTTCGGGCTCTAAAATATGGAGATCGCTGTTGAATCCTTCGGGATGCTCTTGAAGATTATCAGCAAAAGCCAGCGCGACCGTGGACTTGCCTAAATCATCGGCGCCGGTAAAAACATAAGTCTGAACGATCCGGTTATTTTTCAAACCGCGTTCCAGAAACTCAATCACTTTTTCATTGCCGATCGCCGGCCATTTATAATCAAATTCGGCCATAAGGTTCTTTATTTCCCAGTTGTAATCTTATTTAAATTAGCGTCGCTTATTCCCAAACCGCGGCTTCTGATGACATTAAAGGCGTCAGCCGGACGGCCGAGGTAATACAATTTCAGCTTCAACGGATCAAAATAATAAGCTTTACCCCTGTCTTCAATTTTGAGTAAGATGCGCCCGGCCAAATTTTTCCAGGCGCCCGGATTTTTTTCCAAAGCGGAAAAATTATCATTGGATATGCCGAGGCCAAAGCGGCGCATCAGATTATAGGCGTCTTGAGGCCGGCCCAGATAATACCTTTTACTGTCTATCGGATTGACGTACCAAGCCTGACCCTTATCCTGGACCTGTAATAATATCCGGCCCTTCAAGGTCTTGGCGATTGAAGAAACGGCGGTACCGGTTGAGACGGAAGAAGCGGACGAGGCGGCTGAAGACGAGCTGGAAGAGGAAGAAGACGAAGAGGAACCGGTTGAAGGCGCGTTTTCTTTTATCCGTGCCGTAAAAACCGAATCCACGTCAGAAGCGACGATGATATTATATAAGACAACCGTAGTATTACTGGCGTTCTTGGCGCTTAAGACATAGCGCCCGGTCTGGTTGCGGCGATAAGGGTTATACGGCGCGACATAAATCTGGGCTTGACCGCCGGCGTCAGTCGTTAAATTGGCGATTAGGCCGTTATTAAGGATAACCGGATTATTATCGGCGTCATATTGCTGGGCAGACAGAGAAAAATTATAATTGCGCTTCAAATTCCCTTGCCCGTCGCGTAGGATTATCTTTAGCACCGGTACGATTTTCACGATTGTCTTATCGGTACCGCAAGTGAATTTTAAAGCATCAAAAAACCAAAATTCGCCGAGATCGGATTTCTTATCCCAGACTTTTAAGGCATAAATCTTCTGGGGATCCGGTTTGAAAGCGATTGCGGCCCGACCGCCGGAATCTATCGTTCCATTCGTTATTTTCGCGCCGGCCGTCGGCAAGCCGTTGGCGTCGACAGTTTGCGTATAAACTTCGAACTTTAAACCGGGAGCGATATCACCGCTGGCATTGCGCAAAATTATATTCAAATTTGAATTCTTGGTGCAAGTACCGGTCGCCGAAGCCGAATAGCTTTTATCTAACGTCAATAAAAACAGACTGGTTCCGCCGTCGACCACCCGATTATCCCAAAAATATTGATAAGTTCCGTCCGCGCCTTTAATCCCGAAAACATACAAGCCGCTGGCGATTTCCATCGACCCATAACCGTTGTCGCCGATGGTGAATTCCCCGATCTTACTGCCCTTCTGATAATTATCGCTGATATCGGTATCCTGGTTATAAACTTCGACTTTCGCGCCGGTCGCGTTATTATCATCCGCGTCTTTCAATCGAACCTTAAGGACGCTTAAATAATAATTGACATTAGTCAGCTGGCCGTCATAAATCCGGATATTATAAAAATAAGATTTAACGTTATTATGAGTTATCTCCATGACATAATAATCGCTCAAGGTCTTATCCAGACTCCGGACGCTGCCTTGCGGCAGATACGCTTTCACGCGGCCGGTCGAACCGGAATTCAGGCTGACTAATAATTCATCCTTCGCCGGTTCGCCATTAGCATCCGTCGTTTGCGAATAAACGTTAAATCCGGTATTAATCAATAAGTCGCTGTCAGAATCATAAAGCGTAAATAAAGCGCCGCTTAAAGTTTTGTTCAGCGACGCGCTCTCGCCGCAATCAAGATTAACCCCATAAAACCAGAAGCTGGCCCGATCTTTAGAGATAGTCTGAACGCGGATGACGTAAGTATCGGCGGCCATGTTAGAATTGCGCCAACTCAGATTAACTCGACCCAAGACCGCATCCGTGTTGCCGCCGGCGAATTTTGTCGTCGGCTTGGCAACACCGTTAGCGTCTGTCTCCTGTTTATAGATATCCACACGGGCGTTCAGGATATAAGACCCGCCCGGATCGCGCGCCACAAAACTTAGCGTTGTATTTTGGTCACAAACCGCGGCTTGAGAAATCAAAGGAATTAAAAATAAAACAGCGGCGGCCAAGCCGACTCCTAAAATCAGCCGAAAATTTTTTATCTTTAACATTTTGTTTAAAATTAGCAAAATTAATCAATTCTTATGATTATTATGATTAATAGCGAAAAAGGCTCCGGTTAACTGATTTTATTATAGCATATTTAGAAAGAAAACAAATTGACTTTTTATTGATTTTTAGGGATGAAACTGTTATATTTAAAACATAATTTACGTTTTTACGATATGTTAAACCGTTTTAGAAAATTCATCCTGCTGGTCGGGGATCTGCTCAGTCTTAATCTGGCTCTATATTTGACCATAATCATCCGTTATCCGCACGCGCTTTGGAAAGAGATGTGGGCGGGCCATTGGCCCTATTTTTTTGTCGTCTTCATCATCTGGCTTTTGGTCTTATACATCAATGATTTCTATAATCTTAATCTGAAAGCGACCGGGCGCGTCTTCTTCCAAAAGCTAATCAGCGCAATCGTGCTCAGCGGCGGTTTGTCCATCCTCTACTTTTACCTCAATCCCGGAACTAATATCGCCCCGAAGACTAATCTCCTCATCTTCTTGGCCGTTTTCAGCGGTCTTTTCCTGACCTGGCGCAATCTCTACCAGGGATTAATCCATTCGGCTATCCCCAAAGACGGTTTGGCGATAATCGGCTTCAACCAAAAAACGGAAAAGCTTATCGCCAATCTGCAAAGCAATCCTGGCGCCGGCTACCAGGCCGCTTTGATTTTCAAGAGTCCGGAAGAAATAGGAACTTTAGCCGATAGCGTCCGGAAAAAAAATATCCATACCATCGTCGTTTGCGACGACTTCGGTCTTAGCGCCAATTTGCGCCAAGCCTTATTCGATTGTTTGTCCTTAAACATCACTTTCTTTGACTATCCGGATTTCTATGAACTCTTGACCGGCAAGGTACCGGTTGAGGGAATCGGTCCGAGCTGGTTCTTGGATAATCTTAAAGAGGGCGGAAAAAATTATTATAATTTTATCAAGCAGATAATCGATACTTTATCAGCCATTATAATCCTGATCATCACTCTGCCCCTCTGGCCGCTGATTATTATTTTTATCAAGCTGGAAAGCCGCGGCCCGATTTTTTTCCGCCAAGTTCGTCTCGGCCGTAATGAAAAACCTTTTAAGCTGATCAAGTTCCGAACCATGAAAGAAGAAAATAACCACAGAACGATAACTATCAAAGGCGATAAGCGCATTACTCGTTTCGGTTCTTTTTTGCGCCAGACGCGCCTGGACGAGATTCCGCAAATGCTTAATATCATCGGCGGCACGATGAGCTTTATCGGCCCGCGTCCGGAACGCCCGGAAATAGTGGCTGAATTAGAAAGACAGATTCCTTTCTATAAAACCCGGCTTTTGATAAAACCGGGTCTCACCGGCTGGGACCAGATTTCCGGCCATTATCATTCGGCGACCGCCGAAGACAGTCTGGAAA
>Ga0172381_10002304_pt1 | contig 21232 bp, 32 predicted proteins | sample Leawel6488metaG_FD_119754 | JGI IMG/M metagenome (GOLD analysis project Ga0172381, IMG submission 119754) | Leachate microbial communities from a municipal landfill in Southern Ontario, Canada - Leachate well 64-88 metaG | ecosystem: Engineered > Solid waste > Landfill > Unclassified | place...
AAGAGAAATTTTTTCAAAAAATTAAAAAATATAAAAATAATGAATTTTTGGAGGAAGATGGTATGACAATTAGAAATGATATTCTTGCAAGATTTGAATATATAAAGAAAAAGAAGGAGAAGAAATGAAATTGGATATTTGTCAACATTGTTTATATAATTTAATTGGAAAATATGTTGTATAATATAGTTTTCAATGAAGTTCCAGATTTAAATTACAAATTAATTTTTGATTTTACTAATCTTTGCGAGAAACAAAATAAAATTATGGAAGAATTATTAGGAGAAGAAACCAATAATAAATATTCAAAGGACTATTATGAAACTTGTAGGAAGAAGATTAGAAATGCACTTCAGTGATGAAAAAGTTGTAGTTATTGAACAACGATTTGATAATCAACATAATCTTGAGCAAGAAAAAGGAAAATGTTCTAAGTTATTTGATGTAATTGACTTTGACGGTGAAACAATATTAAAGGAAATTACTCCTATTGCAAAACCATATGGTCAAGATTTAAATACTGTGATTAAGAGTAGTCAATATTGGATTACCCAAGAAGATTGTAAAAAATTAGATCAAAATAACGATGATTTATAAAATTTGAGGAGGATATATGATCGAAGGACGTGTTATTACAGAAAATATAAATCTACAAAATGAAAAATGGCCTGATAAGTTTTCTTGTAGACCATTAAAAGGAGATTTTATTATGTCAGTTGAGCATAAAAAAGCAGAAGTATTATCTATTACACATTGTACAAAAACAATTGAAGAATCTACCCAATATAGTCATAGAGTTATTCATTCACCTTATGTAATCATAACAGTAGTTTAGGAGATTAAAATGGGAGCTATTTGTAGTTATTGTAATAATGATATGTCAAAAGCAGATTCATGTTCAGAAAATGTTAAAGTAGATTTTGGGGATTGTGTTATGGATCCAATTCGATATGGTTATGAAACAAGAGAAAATTTTGGAAGAGATGAAAATGGTAACTTTTTAGAAAATCATAGATGTCATGATTGCGGTGTAAAAATTGGTGGTATTCATCATCCAGGTTGTGATATAGAGGAATGTCCACAATGTCATGGTCAATTAATTTCTTGTGGATGTTTTAAAGATGATCCAGATGAAGATGATATCATTACAATTTCAAGAAAGGATTATGAAAATATGAAAAAAGAATTGGAAACATTAAGAGTTAAAGTCCTAATGGGGTTGGATAAAAAAATAAAATAGGAGAATAACGATGTTTAAATTTTGCAATCATAAATTGGGAAAAGTTGAAAATGATAATTATCAATATTGTAAAAAATGTGGCAAAGCTTTTCCAGTTGAATGTCAACACATTTTTATTGATATTGCTAAATATGAAATAGTTGATGCGCTTGTTGGATCAAAAGGATTTAAACAAATTGCAAAGTGTTCAAAATGTGGAATTTATAAAGACTTTACTTTTAGAGTCTAACAGGAAATAAATTTTGATATATACCGCAGAAGATATAATTATAAAATTGCAAGATTTGGGTTATGAATCATATTTGGTTGGAGGATATGTAAGAGATATGATTCTTGGAGTTAAATGTAAAGATAAAGATATAGCAACTTCAGCAGACCCAGATCAACTAATTAAAATTTTCAAAGATCAAGAAATAAAAACTTTTGGTAAGAGTTTTTTAGTAACATTTATTAATGGTATTGAAGTAGCAACATTTAGGACTGATGTATATAAAGGTTTAAATGATAAAGATGTTGAGATTAAAATTGCAAAGTCAGCAGAAGAGGATGCAAAAAGAAGAGATCTTACCATAAATTCTTTGTTTTTTGATCCAGTTACAAAAAAGATTATTGACTATGTAAATGGTCAAGAAGATCTTCAAAAGAAAATAATTAGATTTAACGGAAAAGCTAAAGATAGAATTTGGGAAGATCCAAATAGAATTATAAGAGCTTGTAGATTTTTAGCAAAGATTGATGGATCTTTTAGAATGGATACATTTAAAAATTTAAAGTCTTGTTCTGAATATGTAAAATATATTAAACCTGAAAGAATAAGAATAGAAATTATAAAAGCTATGTCAATCAAAAAATCTTCAATATTTTTTAAAGCTCTTCATGATATTGGTGTTTTAAAATATATATTTTCAAGTTTGGATAAAGCTTATTTACATCCAGGAGGACCTTATCATATTGAAAATATATTTGATCATTGTATGATGTCTGGTGATCATTCATCAACAAAAGATCCAATAATTAAATTAGCAGCATATTTACATGATATTGGAAAACCTATTTCTTGTAGAATAAATCCTCATACTAAGGATATTTGGTTTGAGGGACATGATAGAGATGGGTGTGAAGCGGCTAAAGTTGAATTAGAAAAATTGAAGTTTAGTTCTGAAGAGATTAATATAATCTCTAATTTAATATTATTACATATGCGTATAAGCAGTGTCAGACTTTCACCAAAAGCTATTAGAAGAACTTTGAAAACGTTAAATGATTTTGATATTCCTTATCAAAGTCTTTTAAGAGTTTCAATATGCGACAGAATGGGAAATTTAAAATCAAGATCTCGTTATAAATTAAAAGATGTTTATAAGTTAGTTAAAGATTTCAAAGACCAAGTAAACAGAAAAGATCCGGTTAATCAATTTTCTGATTTAAAAGTTAATGGAAATGATATTATGGAAACAACTGGATTAAAACCTGGAAAACAAGTTGGAGAATTATTAAAATACTTATTGGATTGTGTTTTAGATAATCCTGAGTTAAATGACAAAGAAGAATTAATTAAATTAGTAAAGGAGAAACATGCATGGAATATAGCTGGATTGATTTTGTAGAGAAAAATCAAGATTATGCATCACTAATAAAAAAAGGAGAAAAATAAAGAATGATTTTTACAAAGAAGTTTAAATTAAATAATTACCTAATTTTATTCAATAAAATACACCTGGGATCAAAATACTAAAATGATCTTTACAAAAAAGATTGAAGCAGAGAAGTACCTAATTTTATTTAATGGAATAACCGGAACTGAAATTTTATCTGGAATTAATAATAATCCTGATCCATTTATTCTTGATGGTCCAAGTATGATTGATGTCGGAGTTATGGGTCATTGTTCTAATAATTGTAAAATTTGTTACCAAGGGAATATTAATATTCCCAATATGAAATTAGAAGATTTTAAATCAATAATTGATCAGTGTAAGGATCATATTAATCAGGTTGCTCTTGGTGGAAAAGGTGATCCAAATAAACATGAAAATTTTAAAGAAATTATGGAATATTGCAGAAAAAATAATGTTGTTCCTAATTATACCACCTCAGGAAACGGTCTTACAGATGAAGAGGTAGAAATTACCAAGAAATATGCTGGAGCAGCTGCCGTGTCATGTTATTTTCAAGATTTTACATACTCAACTCTAAATAAATTTATAAAAGCTGGTGTTAAAACAAACATTCATTTTGTAGTTTCAACAGAAACTTTTCCCCTTGCGATTAGAATTTTAAATGGAGAAGATATCTGGGAAGGAAAATTTCCAATTGACAAATTAAATGCAGTAATATTTCTTTTATTTAAACCTCAAGGAAATGGAGCTGATAAGGGATATTTATGTTTATCTATAGAACAAATTAATGAATTCGCCAATTTATTGATGGAACCAAAAGCTAAGTTTAAAATTGGTTGTGATTCATGTATGATAAATAAGGTTAGTCAAGTAAGAAAATTAACAGATAATGAAAAAGTATTTGTGGATACTTGTGAAGGTTCAAGAATGTCATGTTATATTTCTCCAGATATGAGATTTATGCCCTGTTCATTCGGAGATAAAATGAAATATGGAATTCCTATTACTGAAACAAATCCAATTAAAAAGATTTGGAAAGATGGGCAATCTTTCCAAATGTTTAGAGAAATATTACAGAATAATCCAATGACTTGTCCATATGAATTATAGGAGAGAAAAATATGTTTATAATTGAAAAGAATATACCAATACATAAAAAGTCCAAATATCCTTTTAATAAAATGCTGGTTGGAGATTCTTTTTTCATATCAGCTACTGATAAAGATTTCAAAAATGCTCGATGTGCAGCTTGTAATTATGCAATTCATCATAAAAATTACAAATTTTGTTCTCATGTAGAAGAAAAAGATGGAATCAAAGGCATAAGAATTTGGAGAATTGCTTCAAAAGAATAAAATTTAAAATAGAGATGTAGTGAAATGGAATCACGTCGGACTTTGACTCCGAAATTAAAGGTTCGAACCCTTTCTTCTCTGCAATAAAAAAAGTTTTATAAATTTTATGACAATTATCATAAATAAAAAAAGGAGTAAAAAATATGAATAAAACTGAATTAAAAAAGATTCTAAGACAGGTAAAAGATGGGAGTTTGACAATTGATGAAGCTCATGAAAAAATATTAGCAGATATGAATGAAAAAGTAGATAAGATAAAAAATGACAAATGAGCAGGAGGTATAAAAAATATATGAGTAAAATGAAAAAAATTATAGTTAATTGTCATGAACCTATAGCTATTGATAAAAAATATGATCAAACTTGGAGTGATGTATATCTTAGATTTAAGAGTAAACCCGGAAAAAAAGTTTATCTTTATAATATTACATTAATATCTAAAATATCATTTGATGAGGATGTTGATATTATTAAAAAAAGTGCAGAAAAATATAAAGAGTTAAACTTTTCTCAAGAGCTTGAAAAAAATCAATTAATAGAAGATTATTTAACAAAAGGAATCATATATGTAGATAATGGAAACGATAATTCATACGATATTTATACACCAACTAAATGGATAAATCGTACGGAAGCTAATAGATTATTAAATTATTTTTTAAATAAGATTGGTCATTCTAGTAATTTTAAATTTGTTTGGAAACGACCAAAATTAATCGTTACACCGATGTAAAGGAATATAAAAATGAGTACGATAGATAATTTGCATAAAAGAAAATTAATTAATCCACCAAGTTTTCTAATTAACAATGTTCATTATGAAGTAGTGATGGGAAGTATAGCTTATGGTGTTAGTAGTGGTAATTCTGATATTGATATCTATGGTTTTGCTATTCCACCAAAAGATATGATATTTCCTCATTTAAAAGGAGAAATTTTAGGTTTTGGCAGACAAATTGATAGATTCGAACAATATCAGCAACATCATGTTATTGATAAAGAAGCAAGAAAAGAGTATGACTTATCAATATATTCAATCATAAAATTTTTTCAGTTATGTATGGATAATAATCCAAATATGATTGATTCTTTGTTTGTTCCTCAAAGATGTATTGTTCATATAACTAAAATTGGAAATATGGTGAGAGAACAAAGAAAGATTTTCCTTCATAAAGGAGGATTTTATAAATTTAAGGGTTACGCATATTCACAAGTTCATAAAATGAATATAAAAGTTCCTGATCCAAATAGTAAAAGATATGAATCAATTTTAAAATTTGGTTATGATATCAAATTTGGTTACCACGTTATACGGCTTTTAAATGAAATTGAACAAATTCTTATTGAAGGAGATCTAGATTTAGAAAGGAATAGGGAACAATTAAAATCAATTAGAAGAGGAGAATGGACACAAAAACAAATTGTAGAGTATTTTGAAAAAAAAGAAAAAGAATTAGAATCTGTATATTCTTCAAGTATTTTACAACATTCCCCAAATGAAAAATTGATTAAAAATTTATTATTATCATGTTTAGAAGAACATTATGGATCTTTGAATAAATGTGTAGTTAAACCAGAACGTCATCAAGAATTAATAAATGAATTAGAGAATTTGGTGAATAAATATAAGTGAAAAAGGAATAAAAAATGAATAAAATGATTGTAATAGTGAGAAATGATTTAAGTAATAGTTATAAAATGGTACAAGGAAGTCATGCTCTTTCTCAATTTGCAATAGATCATACTGAAACCTTTGAAATATGGAATAATAAAACACTTATTTTCTTAGCTGTTCCTAATTTAATATCATTAAGATCGTTAATAAATTTTATTAATAATCTTAATATAAGGTATAGTGTTTTTCGTGAACCAGATCTTGACGATCAAGAAACTGCGATTTGTTATAAATATCCAGAAGATATTATCTATGTAAATTTTATTACTGATGGTTTACCGTTAGCATAAAAACTCAATAATCAAATTAAGGAGATTAAAATGAAAAAAATTTTAATAATATCTTTATTTATAATATTTTCAATTGTATCAATATCATATGCTCAACAAGTAACTGTAGATTTAACAAAATTAAGTAATAACTCAAGAAATGAAATTATGGATCTACAAAAGAAAACAGAAGAAACAAAAATTCCAACAAAAGAAAATGTTAAAAGTTGGATTGGGATTGGGAAAGAAATTGGTGAAGCTGTAAATGAAACAGCGAAAGCATTAAATGTAAATGTAAATGAATTTGCTAAAACACCAGTTGGAAAACTAACTACATTCTTTTTAATATACAAAATTATTGGAAAAGATTTAACAAAATTGGTTTTAGCAATTTGTTTATTTATTTTTATTATGATAATCTTATTGTGGTCTTTCCGAAAATTTCATTTACAAGAAAAAATTATAGAATATTGTGAAGATAAAAAAACTATTAAGCAAATAAGATTCTTTTCAAGATATGATTGGAATTCTGATGAAGCTAAACTATGTTCTGCATTTGCTCATGGTATTTTATTTCTTGTTAGTGTAATTGCGTTAATCATTGTAATATGTAATATTTAAGGAATAAAATATGAAATGGGTTACAGCAGACGAACATTACTATCATGAGGGAATTATATTTCCTTGTAATAGACCTTTCAAAACAACTAAACAAATGAATAAAACATTAATTAAAAATAATAATGAAATTGTATCACCTGAAGATGAAGTATATCATATTGGGGATTTTACAATGTTACCTATTGGAGATGTTCATATGGTAGAAAGAATTTTAAGTCAATTAAATGGATATCACCATTTAATTTTAGGTAACCATGATCGACAAAGATCTTGGGATTTAATAGATGCTGGGTTTGCTTCAATTCATACAACGTTAGAATTAGTATATGAAAATAGAAAATTCTTTCTTCATCATGATCCATCTTGGTCAGTTGTATTTCGTCCAGAAACTCAACTTTGTGGACATGTTCATAATTTATTCAAATTTTGTAAAAATACAATTAATGTTGGAGTTGATATTTGGGATTTTAAACCAGTTTCACTTGATGAAATCATTAAATTATATTAAATATATTAAAGAGGAGATATAAAAATGTTTGGACTTGAATATTTTATAGCATTTATAAAAGTATTTATTAATGTTGCTTTTTCAATAGTCGGAGCTATTCCATTTTATTATTCATGGAATTGTATAGCACCAATATATTTATCATTTATTCCAGTTTTATATCAAAAATTACCATTTTGGCACATAGCTGGATTCTTTATAGTTTGTACATTCATCGGAGAACAGGTTCAGAAATTAACTCCTTCAATTATAAATATTAATAATAATTTAAATGATAGTAAGGAAAAACCATAATTTGTAGCGGAGAAAATAATGAAGGTTAAAATAGACTTTGTAACAAATTCGAGCTCTTCCAGTTTTATTATTCAAAAAGAAAATTTATCAGAAAAACAAATAGAAAAAATTAAAAATCATTTATACCATGGAAGTAGAATGGGTATGTGGTATTTTAACGAAAACGATCAAAGTGACGCATGGATTATTGAAGATTTGGGTGATTCGATTAGAGGTAGAACATATATGGATAACTTTGATATGTCTAAGTTTCTTGAAAAAAATCATGTAAATGATTCACATATTGAATGGGGTGATTAAATGAAAGTTAAAATAGACTTTGTAACAAATTCATCAAGCGCTTCATTTATTCTTTCTATTGGTATTGATTCCCAAATAGATGATCTTGTAAAATTTCAAGAAATGTGGAATAAATATATAGATTTTTTTATTTGGAAAAACAAATTTAAAATAACAGAAAGAGTTGAAGAAAGAAAAAAATGGATATTAAAAGAAATTGAAGAAAGAAAAGAAATAGAAAAAAGAATTAAAAAAGGCGAGAAGTTAAATAAATGGCAAAAATATTTATATAATTTTAAACCAAAAACTTTACCAAATGATTATGAATTGGAAAAACAAGTACTTGGAAACATGTCAACAGGACACTTTATAGGAAATATTTTTGAAGTAGTATCTATAACACCAATGTATAACGGAAGACTTCAAAAAGAAGCTCCGGAATGGATGATTGATTTAGTTAATTTTTATAATAAGGATCCTGAAAGAGTATTATTAGAATTTGGTTTTAAAGAAATAAATTTAAAAGTGGAGGAGCATAATTGAAAGTAAAATTTGATTTTGTAACTAATTCATCTACAACCAGTTTTATTGGTTGGGGTGTATATTTATCAGAAGAAAATGATATTCTTAAAAATGAAAAACTCATTAAGAAATGTTTTGAAAATTATCAATCATCAAAATATGCAGATAAAGATTTAACAATTGAAAATTTCAAAAACGCTTATGATATTTTAGAAAATATTGAAAGTGATATTCTTAACTTCTCAACTGGACCGTATGGTGAAAGTCTCATGGTCGCTGGTTCACCCAGTGACATGAAAGATGATCAAACTCTTGGAGAATATAAGAAACAGATTATTTCTGAGTTAGATGAGTATGGAATCAAAGTTGATAAATTAGTCTATATTGAAGAAGCTTGGAGAGAAGGTTAAAAAAAGAAAATTTGAAAAATTAATATATGAAATTTTTTATAGGAGAAATACATGATAATTATTAATGGTAGTAAAATAGATATTAATCGATTTCCAGATGGGACGCCACTTATAAAGTATGAACCAAAAGATAATTGTCAAATAACATATTTGTACAATACACAAAAAAATGAAATAATGGATTTATATTTTTTAACGAGACACATTCAAAGTAAAGGATTTGAAGTTTCGTTAGAAATGCCTTATGTTCCTAATGCTCGGCAGGATAGATTTAAAAATAAAGATGATATATTTACACTTAAGTATTTTTGCGAACTTATTAATTCATTAAACTATACAAAAGTGTCAATATTAGATTGTCACAGTTTTATGACTCTTGCTCTTTTGAATAAAGTTGTTGAAATTGATGTTTATCAATTTATAAAAAAGGCTCAATTTTCAGTATTCGCTATAGAACAATGTTTTCCTTGTATCTTTTTTCCAGACAAAGGAGCAATGGAAAGATATAATTCTATGGAAGATTTATTATGTATATATGGAGAAAAAACAAGAGACTGGAAAACAGGTATTATCAATGGGGTAGAAATAAAAGGGGTTGTTGATGAAAATAAAATAAAAAATCTTCCCATATTAATTGTTGATGATATTTGCAGCAAAGGAGGAACATTTTATCATTCAGCTCTCGAGTTAAAAAGGTATGGATTCAAAAATATATACTTATATGTTACTCATTGTGAACCTTCCATATTTACAGGAGACTTATATCGAAATAGAAAAGAATTATGTAAAATGGTATTTACTACAAATAGTATAATAAACGTCAGTAGTGACTGGATTAAAATTTTATAAGGAGAAATGAAATATTATGAAATTAGCCATGCCTTTGTTGTTAATAGATTTTTATAAAGCTACACACCATGATCAATATCCAAAAGGAATGACAAAACTTGTAAGTTATTTTACACCAAGAATAAGTAGATTACAATCAGAGAATAAATTAATAATGTTTGGATTACAAGCATTTATTAAAACATATCTCATAGAAGAATTTCAGGAAAATTTTTTTAACAGACAGTTAGAAGATATGTTGAATGAATATTCCAGAATTTTAGATAATACTCTTGGTAAAAATACTTATAATTTACAAAAAATAGAAAATTTATGGAAACTTGGATATTTACCATTGGAAATTAGGGCTATACAAGAAGGAACAAGAGTTCCAATGAAAGTTCCAATGATAGAAATATCAAATACGCACGATGATTTTATGTGGTTAGTAAATACCATAGAATCATTATTATCTACAGAAATGTGGCATGTTATGGTATCTGCAAATGTTGGTTATCATTATCGTCAAATTGTAAATAAATATTATGAATTGACCGTTAATGATGATATACCTAAATCCAGAGCGCTGGGTGATTTTAGTCTTCGAGGTCAAGAAAGTTTATTCTCTGCGATTAAAAGTAGTTCCGCATTTTGTTTATCATTTTTAAATACAGCCACAGTTCCTGCTATACCCTTTTTGGAAAAAATGTACAATTGTGATTGTACAAAAGAGCCTGTAGCATATGGCGCAATTTCAACTGAGCATAGCGTAATGTGTAGCAATTTTTCTATTGATGGTGACGAAATAACAAATGTAAGAAGATTACTTACAGAAATATATCCAAATAATAATTTTTCAATGGTGTCTGATAGTTATAATTATTGGAATATGGTAACCAATATTATTCCACAATTAAAAAAAGAAATAATGAATCATAATGGGACAATACTTATCAGAGGAGATAGTGGAGATCCAATAGATATTATTTGTGGAATTGAATCAAAAGAAGGAACATATTCTTCACCAGAGCAAAAGGGTACTGTAGAATGTTTGTGGGAAATATTTGGAGGAAATATTAACACAAAAGGTTATAAAATACTTGATTCACATATTAAAGTTGTATATGGAGATAGTATCACACTTGAAAGATGTGAAACAATTTATAAGAGATTAATGAATAAAGGATTTGCTTCAAATAATGTTGTATTAGGAGTCGGAAGTTTTTCTATGCAATGTATGGAAGAAAATGGTATGTTACAACCATTTACAAGGGATACATACGGAATAGCAGTAAAATCTACTTTTGGTGAAACAAAAGGTAAACAATTTACTATATTCAAAGATCCTAAAACTGATACCGGAAAGTTTAAAAAGAGTCAAAAGGGATATTGTTTTGTTTATGAAAAAGATGATAATGAAATAACTTACATTGATGATTTATATGAATTTCACCCAGTTATTGAAATAGGAAAATCTATAAAAAATAATTTATTACAAACTGTTTTTAAAGATGGAGACTTGATCAAAGAATATTCACTAAAAGAAATTAGAAATAAATTACATAATAATGAATTTTAAGGAGAATATGTATGTATGAATTTAATGTAAAAAATACTACTGATCTATGTATTAACTGGATCAGGAAATTTTTTGACATGAATGGTCCTGGATGTAACGTCATAATTGGAATTAGCGGAGGGAAAGATTCTTTAATTGTTGCATCGTTGTGTATAAAAGCACTTGGTAAAGATAGGGTAATTGGTGTACAATTACCCAATGGTATTCAAAAAGATATAGATTGTAGTAATGATATATTTAGATTTCTTGATATTAAAAAAATATACTTTAATATTGGATCATCGTGTGCTGATATGTTAAAAGAATTATCTTTTGAAATAATAAATATCAGCGAACAAACAAAAATGAATCTTCCAGCAAGAATGAGAATGTCTGCTCTTTATGCTATATCACAATCTTTAAATGGTCGTGTAGCAAATACATGTAATCTATCAGAAGATTGGGTTGGATATTCAACTAGATATGGAGATTCCGCTGGGGATTTTAGTCCATTATGTAATCTTACGGTAACTGAAATATTACAAATTGGTGAATATCTTGATTTACCACAATATTTGATAAACAAAATACCAGAAGATGGGCTTTGCGGAAAAACAGATGAGGAGAATCTTGGTTTTACTTATGTAGTATTAGATAAGTATATTCGAGAAGGAATATGTGAATGTGAATCAACTAAATTAAAAATAGATGAAATGCATAAAAAAAATAAATTTAAATTAGAATTAATGCCTGGATTTGATTCACATTTGCCAATAAAAATATAATATCTAAAACAGGAGAGATAATAATTAATGTCTACACCGGATATATGTTCTATACTTGCTGGAATTTGCTCAGTATTAGCTATAATTGGTTCGTATATTCTTGAATGGATATATTCATATAAAATAAAGATATCAAACATAAAAGATTTAATTTTAGTATTTTTTACATTTATCAATTTTGGACTCACACTTATATTCATAGTATTTGCTGTGGTCGGATCATGTATTAAAAATAATCCATAATTTGAACGACGGAAAAATAGAGTTAAGCTATATTTTGCTTAACTCTATTTTTTTGTTTAGATTATTTTGTTAAAGAAAATTTTAAATTACCACAATCCCAAATTCTATAATAACCTTGATCTAATCTTAATCTCCATTCTGGTATATCTTGCGGTTCAGTTATAGTTTTTCTTAAGTTAAATCTGTGTATTCTTTTACCATTTGAGACATAAAAATAGTTTGGTGGATTTTGTTTTAAAAATCTAAAACCTAATTTTTTATATAAATCTCCGTTGCTAATTCTTAAATCAGCATAACTATATATTTCTCTCCAGTTATAATTTCTTTTAAAATATTCTAATAATTTTCCCGCTATTCCAATAACATGATATTCTTTTTTTGTGACAAATCTAGACAATTCCCATTTTTCTAATTCCTTTGGATTTCCACCTCTAGAAATATTTCCTAACCCAAATGTCATTACAGAAACTAATTCATTTTCATAAAAAGCACCTAGTTTTATTTTACATGAATCTTTTCCTTGAATATGATTAGAATCTAGAAAAATATTTTTTTCAATAGATGTAATTTCTTTAATAATACATTTTCTAGCATATATAACTTTATTTGAATTACATCCTAATTTATGCTTTATCATTGATAAAATAATTTCTTTTTTCTCAATCCATTCATCTTCAAAGATTTGAATAAGTTGTATTCCTTCTTTTTTACATTCATTCCATTTAATCAAATGATATCTTTCAGCTTTATCATTTAAAACCATTTCAGAGTGCCAATATAATCCATTAAATTCAACAGCAATTTTTTTGCTAGGAATATAAATATCTAATTCTAAATTAAAACCGGTAGAAGGATTTTTTATTAAATCTCTATAGTTTGTAAATATGATTTCATCATTCAATATATTTTTAATATTTTGATATACTTCTTTTTCTAATATTGAACTAGTAGCATCTCTTGGATAACATCTTTCACATTTTCCATAACCAATAACAAGATTTGTAAATCTATTTGTATATGTTTCATTACATACTTTACATTTAATTTTTGTTAAATCACCTATATGATTAATATTATTAATATCAATAAATTCTACATTAAATATATTTTCCATTGATCTTATTTTTTCATGAATATATTGTAACTGTCTTTTTTTATTTCCAGATTTAATTTCATCTGAATATGTTATAAATAATTTATGATATTTAAAATAACCTCTTTCTAAAGAATCAAAATTTGTTTCTAAATTTGAAATTAAACAAATTCCTTCATTATCTTTTTTAAAATATTTATCATAATAATTTTTGGCTTCAATATTATGTATTTTAATATGTAATCCAAGTTGCTTTAAATTTTTAAAATTTTTGCCACATATTTGACATTGATTTTTATTTGTTTTATCAATAGTTAAAATTCTTAATAAATGAATTAATTTAATTCTTTCATTATTTAAATCAATTCTTTTTTTTACTGTATTTTTATAATGTTTAATTCTTTGTTCTACATTAATGTTACCTGGATTTATAACACCAAAATTTTTAAACATTGTATCTTTAGCTTTATTAATTATTTCAGGATCTTTACTACAAATTCCTTTATCTTTATATTTATAGTATCCTTCTCTTAGACTTTTAAATCTTGTTTCTTCTCCAGTTATTAAACAAATTCCTTCATGCGAATCAGTTTTTAGATATTTATCATAATAATCTTTTATAGATATAAATGGATGTATAAAACGTATATGAGTAGATAATGCTTTAAAAGTTTTACATTTATAAATTGATTTATTCTCTTTACATATTTCACATTCTACTGGTTGATCATAATAACCATTTTCTATTTTTTCAATTTCTTTTTGTTTTGTTAATTCTATTTTTTTCTCGTCAGATTTAATCTTTTTTAATAATTTTGTTTTTTCTACTTTACTTTTACAATGTTTACAAACATTGCTCGCATATCCTTTAGTTAACCCGTAAAATCCTGTTTCTGCGCCACAAAATTCACATATTCCTTCATTTTCTTTTCTTAGATATTTATCATAATATTCTTTTATTATTGTTTTACATTCTCCTTTTGGATTACTTAAGTGTGAAACCAGACTTGCAACATTTTTAAATTCTTTTTGACATACTTGACAAATCATACGGAAATACCTCCCTCTATAGTCTTTAATATTTGTTCTATAGAGGGAGATAAATTGCTAGTAATTATACATTATTTAATAAAAAAGTTCAAATTGATTCTCTCCACAACTCGAGTCGGGTTCAATTCTATGTCACATGTGAAGCACTTGGTCTTTTTCATGTATTCAGTTGCATATGTATTAACTGTATATGAATAAAGTCCTCTTCTTCTCTTAATATCTTCGAGAAATCCTATGACCTCATTTGAGAATTTATTCCAAGTTATTTGGTCGTTCATCTCAAAGATGAAATATCTTGCGAAACCCTCAATACTTTTCTTGCAATATAAAACTAATCTTACAATATTTAAATCCTGTAAAGCAGAAGGTTTAGCTTGACTGGTTAATTGTCCCCAAACAGTATAACCATTACTAAATTTAACTATTGGGTTTAATTGTTTTAAATACATTCCATCTCTTTGACCCAATTTTGGATTATATCTTAATTCTTTAATTGTGTCAATTGCAGCTCTATTAAAACCTGCAGCTGCGTACCATAGTTCTGCAACAGTGTCATTTCTTGGTAAAATATATGACATATGATAAACAGGACTTACCCAAATATCTTTTCCTGTAAAAATATCATATACTTTATTATATTCTTCGTACAAAGTTGTGTAATAATTATTATAAGTATTTGTGTTATTTCTTGCGGTTATTGCTGCATTATATGATGTGTTATCTCCATTATCAAGAATTGCAACACAATCTCTTCTTGTCTGAACTAGAGTTGAAATTTGCTGTTTAACACTAGCAGGGTAACCAGCGTCAAAAACTAAGGTAAAATAAATATTTTCTGTGTCAGTAATTAAATCTTCTGTTTCACCAGTTATTGGGTTAATCAAAGTTCCTGCGTAACCTTCTGCTAGAACTTGTGTTGCTACGGTTGTGTCTAAATCTCCAGATGAATCAAGCAATGAACCATCTGAGCCTTTCTTTAGTGGAACAGGATTTGAAGAAATAAAAGGATCTGCTATAGAGGAATTGGACTTTTTAATTACATATGTGATTGTGCTGCTATTATCAAAATCACTTGTGTCACCTACCCAACCTCTTGATGCTGTGTCTAAATCTCTCCCATCCCAAACATTGATACGATCATAATCAGTTCCGGTAGCAAGTCCTAACCAACCATATAATTGATTTCCTTTTCCATCTTTTGCAATTACCATATAATCTGCATTTCCAGTTTCAGGATTAGTTTCCCAATCTGTAAATAATTGTTTATTATCAATAATTGCTGCGCTTGCTGCTGTTTCAACTACTGCTACAACACCAATATCTTTATCATAAATCTTGGAAACTAGCTCATAACCAGATGTATATGCACCACTTGCTAATGTCATTTCACATCTTAGAACAGAAGAATACATTTCTAAGATATATCCAATAAAAATTGAATCTCCGGAAGTATCGGTAGCTTTTGGGTCAAATGAAACTTCAAATGATTCAATAATTACATCATCCCCATCAGATTGTTTTTCATATATATCTAAAACATATACATCATTTATCATTGGGTTAGAATATTCTGTGAATCTTACTCCAATTTGATTATAATGATCTCCTCTTCCGATTGGATATAAAATACAGAGAGGATAAGTTGTTCCTGTTGAAACAAGTGCAGTTTTAATTTCATCGATAGTATTTAAACTATCAACATAAGCTACTGAAATTGTTGCCGTGGAATCAGCTGCTGCTAAATCTGCGTTAATTTTAATACACGCAAAAGTTGCATCATCAGGCATACATCTCATAAAATAGAGGGCTCCAGATTCTCCTAAAAAGTTATAAGATTCATACAATCCCTGACCATAACTCTTCCCATACTCGTTAATATTGGGTTCTCCCCAACCGGAAATTAATTCTGCTCTGGATCCAACGAATGTAAATTGATTATCTTTTCCTTTCTTCGTTAAAGCTTGAATACACCCAATTGAACTTGGAACTGATTGTACATAGGCACTGAGCAAATTTTTTTGTTAACTTAATGTTTCCATTAAGATCAGACTATATCTTCCAGATTATCGCCCGTTAATAATCCTGAGTGGCTTTTCGGAATGTTTAAAAGAAACAAACCTACTCCCTTCCGGGATAGTCGTTGAACCTTATTCTTATTCTTCTCAGAACTTAGAATCTTGGCTGCGTGGTTGTCCATATATTTCTAGAATTTTTAAAGCATTCACACTTGTCTTTTCAAACTATGTTGTAGCTTCTAGAACTTTAGGAGATTCCCGCAATTAACCACTTTTTAAATCGACCTCTGTAACCTATTGAAATTATTGATCGATTATTTTTGAGTAAACTCCTGGGCTCACGTTTGACATAATACTTTTCCTTTATTCTAATTTTTTATTTTTTAGTTTTCTATACATTTTTCACCTTTCTTCTATATTCAAATCTAATATTTTATTCATTAAATTGTGAGCGACCGGATGGATAAATCCACCGGCTTTCTTCCTGGATGTAAATTTTCAAAAGATCCATATTTCTCAAAATACTTTTGTCTACAATCTGTAATTTTATTCTTTTCCTGTAAATGTGCTCCTATTGATCTTTTGGAAGGAAATCCTTTTCCGCAGAATTCACAATAAAATGAATAAATAGTTTCATCTATAACTTTAGTTTTTCTAAATTTTATTTTTATATTTTCCACTTTCATGTGGTGAGTTACACCAAAATGTTTTAAACATGTTTCTTCTCTTTTTATTTGAAATTCTTCAGTTTTGGAATAATTATCTATTCCAAACTTTTCTAAACATGTCTCTCTTCGTTTTTCATTACTATTTTCTCGTTTTATATTTTGTTCTTCTTTACTTAAAGATAGAAAATTATCTTTTTTAATTTGTTGAATTTCTGGATCTTTACCAGAACAAATATGATGATACTTAGAATAACCAAAATAAATATCTCTAAACTTTGTTGGTTCTCCACAAACTTTACAAATTCCTTCATTTGGATCTGTTTTTAAATATTGATCATAATATTCAAATGTTTTTAAATTATGTTTTCTTAAATGAGAAGCGATCCCTTTATCATGTATTTCCTTCCCACAAATCTTACATTTTACTAAATTCATCCTTATTCTCCTATACAGAATTTATAAGGGTAAGAGAAAGAAGTATAGGTACTTTCTCAAGGTGATCAGCCCTGTCCCCAAACTATAAATCTAGTTTTTTAGAAAAATACATACCATACGAATAAAAGCTGTCTGCTCCAGGTCTTTACTATTGTTGGAAAAGTTACACGTGCATATAAAGTAAATGGTCCCCCATATCCTCCAGCATCACTTGCAGCACTAAATAGTCCAGCTTCACTTAAATTATAACCATTAGCATCCGACGCAGATAAAGTAGGTTCTGCTTTCCCAATTAACCAATAATTATAATTATCAGGATCTTGCTCAAAACTAAAAGATTCAATTGGATGTTTATAATAACCAACATCTGGAGTTAATCGATAATCCGCACATGTTGAATCTGTTGCATTAATCATGACTGAATTACTTAAATCACTATCTAATAAAGTAGGAGCAGTAGGATTTAATGGGTCCCCAATAGGACATCTGCCATTTCCAACTCCAAACCATGTGATAAATTCAGACGAGGTTGAAATAATATTTGGATTGTCAATATTAAAAGCTCTAGAAATTAACCATTCTCTTCCTGCGTATACTACAAGATTATGTTTTCCGAGTAATTTTTTATTATTCTCTGTTACTTCATATATTTCTACAAAACCAGCAGGACGATTATTTTTTTTGCTAGAGGATTCTCCAACAATTCTGTCGGATAAACAATCTCCATATTTATCTGTGATTTTAATAATATAATCTTTTTGATTATCATCCATAATAAACAGATCCTCATTATTTTAATTTTTGTTCTATTGTTTTAGGAAGATTAGAATAAAAAATCAATTAAGAAACAAACATCTACATATATTAATTAATGAAAATAAATAACTGATTCTTAAAAAAGGAGGAAAAGGGATGTGACACTCAAAGAAGAACTACTGCGGATAGGTTTTAAAGAACAAAATCCAAAGGGAGAAAAAGAGGGTAAAAAAGATTATAGTGAATATTTAGATGAAGAAATCGTAGGAGATTTTATTTCATCAATATCAAAGAAAAATTTGTATCATTCACCTGCTAGAACTTTTTCTTTTAAACAAAAAAGTGGTAAATTAACAAATTACCTTAAAGTGGAGGAAATAATGGAAAAAAGTCATGGAAGAGAATCAAGTGAATACAGAATATTGGAGGTAATAAAAGAACTCGGTGAAGCGACACATTCAGAGATTTCATCTCGGTTTATAAGTAAGTGGAATACTTTAAGGGATTCATCGATAAGGACGGGAACTACCAGAATATCATCCCTGGTTCCAGACATAGTACAGAAGTATGTCAAGGATGGAAACCTGTATTTTAAGTACGTGAGTAAAATTGGCAACGGTGATCTTGACGCTGCCTATGCTCAGTTATTTCAGAATATTACAAACAATGATTCAACAAAGAAAACAAAGAAAGTGGATAAATCACCCACAAGTTCTCAGGAATTAAAAACCATTAAGAATGCAACTGATAAATCAAAGGAAATGAAAATAAACTTAATTTTGAAATATCTTCAGAGAAGTATCATTCGGGATAAAGATTTATCTGAGGAAGAATTAGAAATTCTCAGGATAAATAATCTTTAATAAAAATTTGGGTGAGAAATTATAACCTCACCCAAATTTTTTTTGTTAAAATTCATTATAATATTACTAACTACATATATTAATTATTGAGAAAAACAAAGTATAACCTGACTGTATATTGATTTTTGAATTAGTTGTGTGTTAGGTCACAACTAATTCTTTTTGTTTATCTTCAATTTTTTTAAAAATAGCTAATCCTCGAACCCTCCTTAGGTATGGTGAGTGGTAGAGATAACTTCAAAGCCACTCACCAAAATTTAAAAAAAGAAAAGGAAATTAAAAAATGAAGAAATTTATGTACTACGCAATAAGGTGGCAACTCAGTACTCCTATTTTATGGGGATGTATAAAATATTTACGAGTAATAGTTGATAATGATTTAATATTAACAATTATAGCAAATTTTGTTGGAGCATGTATTTTCTTTTGGGTCGACCAGTTTATTTTTGTTGTTAAATATTATAAACCTTTGTGGGAAATTAAAAGTAATATTAAATGCTCAGATTGTGGTAATAAATTTAATTATGGATTTAGAATTGCTTTAAAACATAAATATGATAAAACAAAAGAAAAGAATCCTGAGTTTAGATGTGTAAATTGTGCAATTAAAAAAGCTGAAAAAATGGGGGTTGAGATATAAAAATTTATAGATAGGATAAACAATATTATGAAAATAAAAACAGTACATAGAGAAAATAGGACTATACGTTATTTAATTTCTTCTAATATTAAAATTGTATACAGAGTAAGAGATCAAGATTTACTTAATTTAGGAAAATATAAAGCGGAAATATCAAATATAAATTATATAGAAGGAACTATATTAGAATATGGTGACGGTGATAGTGCTTATCTTGCTGTTAAAGATTGTATTAAACACCTAAGAGGACAAAAACAATTTTTTAAAAAATACCTTAGATAGGGAGTATGATATGTTAAGTCAAGAAGAAATGTATGGAAAATCCTTTCAAAGACCAAAAAATTATTTAAAATTACCATTTAGTAGACAATGGGAAATTGACAAAGAATTTGGGATTCTTGATTGGAGAGGTGAACATTATGGGTTGTGATATTTGTTTTTATAAACATACACCAGAAGTTAAAGCAAAAGAAGATGAATCAAATCTTTTATATATCACACAAAAATATGAAAACACAGTACCTACCCCCATTGGTGTGGAATACATTGATTTTGATAAATATTTTGAAGGAAAAGAATATAAAATTCTTTGGACATGTGGTGGTACAACTGAAGTTGAAGTTGACGGAAAAGAGATAACAATTAATGATAATGATCTTCCAACTTACACTAAAATGGAAGAAGCAATAACAGTTGAAGAAATTGGTTATTATAGAATTTCATATGATGGAGTTCTTAGAATGGAAGAAGATAATTTATCTATTGGTTTTGGAAAAAAAGATAATGATTTAATTAGTATATTTGAATCTACTATTGGTTTAAAAACTGATGTTACTCCTAAATTTTTTAGAAATAAAATACTTCCGTTATTAAAAAGTAAAGGATTTAAGTCTGTAGCTAAAGATTTAAAAAGAAAATTAAAAGAATTACCAGAAACTCAAGTTATTGTTATATCATATTAAATTAAATGGAGAATAAATATGGATGCGATATATGTTGTATTAATTAAAAGTGGTGGAGAAATATATGTGATGCTTGACGACGACGCTAAAGTAATATCCTTTAAAACTGAAAATGAAGGAGTTAATTATTTTGAAGATATATACAATGAATATCACAAACGAGGTCATACTTGGTCTACTTCTGCTTGTATTTATTATATGACTTTTCAACCTTCTATTGTAAAAGTTAAAGATTTAGAAGAAATCAAAAGCTTTCTTGCTGAAAAAGAACCAAATATTAAACCTGTAAGAATAGGTAATGTATCTGGAGCAATGATTGTGATTTTAACAGAAAAAGAAATTGGTCAAAAGAAATGGGATGAAGGAACTAAACCAAAATTAATTAGTTAAGGAGAAACAAATGACGTTTATTGAAATAATGGCTTGGTCAAATCATGGAGATTTATATACAAAATATATAATGTATACTGAGTTAAATGATTCTTTGGAAAATCTGATTGAGAATTTCTGTATGACAAATAATATCGATAAATCTCACATAGTA
>Ga0172381_10002305_pt1 | contig 21229 bp, 18 predicted proteins | sample Leawel6488metaG_FD_119754 | JGI IMG/M metagenome (GOLD analysis project Ga0172381, IMG submission 119754) | Leachate microbial communities from a municipal landfill in Southern Ontario, Canada - Leachate well 64-88 metaG | ecosystem: Engineered > Solid waste > Landfill > Unclassified | place...
ATATATATATCTGGGGCACAGGTTATTATAAAGGAAAAGCTTTCCGGACACATGCCGAAGTCCTTGAATATCTTAAGACGGCGGGCTTTAGAGTTAATCCTCATTACAAAATCTGCAAAACCGCGGAAGAGGCTATTGAATATTGCAATTCATTTGAAGACAAAAGATATAAGCTGGATTTTGAAATAGACGGGATGGTGCTTAAAGTAAATGATCTGGACCAGGAGAAGCGGCTGGGCGCTACCTCAAAGAGCCCGCGCTGGGCCATCGCCTATAAATTTCCAGCTGAAAAGGCTCTGACCGAAGTGAAGGATATAATTGTAGGTGTCGGCAGGACGGGTGCGATCACTCCGGTGGCTATTCTGGAGCCTGTCCATCTATCCGGGACTACCGTCTCAAGGGCAAGCCTTCACAATTTTGACGAGATAGCGAGGCTGGACGTAAAGATAGGCGATCGGGTTTATGTGGAAAAATCAGGCGAAATAATTCCGAAAGTTATCAGCGTTGCGAAAGAGAAGAGAACCGGCAGGGAAAGAGAATTTGTAGTTCCCGTAAAATGCCCTGCCTGCGGTTCGAAATTGGCCCGGGTCCACGAGGAAGTTGCCCTGAGGTGCGAAAATATAGGATGTCCCGCCCAGATAAAAGAGGCAGTGCTTCATTTTGCTTCCAGAGATGCAATGGATATTGAGAATATGGGTGATGCCATAGTAAACCAGCTGGTCGATAAAGGTCTTATAAAAGATTATGGCGATATATATTACCTGAAATTTGACGATGTGAAGAATCTTGAAAGGATGGCCGCCAAGAGCGCGTCAAATCTTATGGGTGCAATAGAAGCGAGCAAGAGCCGCGACCTGTATCGTCTGATATATGGCCTTGGTATACGCCATATAGGTGAACATACTGCATGGGTGCTTGCCAATCATTTCGGATCGATAGAGAAGCTTCAGTTGTCTTCCCAAGAAGAGCTTATTAATGTCCCGGAGATGGGGCCGGTCATGGCAGAATCCGTTTATATTTTTTTTCAGAGCAAGGAGAATCTCGCAATACTTAAAAAAATAAAAGATGCCGGCCTGAAGATGACCGGCGAAGTTAAAAAAATAAGCCCGGGTCCGCTTGCGGGAAAAACAGTGGTCATAACAGGAACTCTGAAGACTTTTTCAAGGCACGACGCCGAAGATGCTGTCAGGAATGCCGGTGGTTCGCCATCGTCGAGTGTGAGTAAGAATACAGATTTTCTTGTAGCCGGAGAGGAAGCTGGGTCAAAGCTGGAAAGGGCTAAGGTTCTAGGCGTGAAAATAATAGACGAAGAAGGATTTAAAAAGCTATTCAGATAAGGAGCAATTGATGAAGAAATGGATTCTGGCTCTAATAATAATTATTCTTACGGTGAATCTGACCGGATGCGATGCTGTGCAGAGAAAGTTTACACGCAAAAAAAAGAACGTGGTCAAGAAGCCTCGTTTTTATCAGCTTAAAAAATATACAAAGAAGCCGTCACCTGAACTTTACAAACAGCATTTTGCTTACTGGGAATCATGGCAGGCGGAGCTTATGCAGTATGTCGGTCAGAACCATAAAAAAGATGTGCGCGCGATCGAAGAAGCAACGGGACATCTTAAAGATCTGCAGAACATTCTGATACCTTCTAAAGCAGAAGAGATGCAGCCTCATGTAGAAAAGATGGAATACGCAAAAGAGATAATATACCGGGGCGATCTGAGTTTTGCAAATAAGGATTATGTCAGGAGCCTTATAGAACGGGAAGACAGGGCTATAAAAAGAGATTTTTGTTATAGCAAGGTCAGGGATAGTCTGAGAAAAAATACTGAGGAGGAAGAAGCTCCGCGCCTGACCATGGCGGTAGGAAAAGGAGAGCCTGTTGAACAGCCCAAAAAGTAATGCATTTCTTCTGAAGAGATTTGTCGTAGGGCCGCTCGGAGTTAATATGTACGTTCTGGCAGACGCTGTTACAAAAGAAGCCTGCCTCATAGATCCCGGCGCGGAATCTGCCAAAGCCAAAGATTTTATTGCCAAAAATGGCCTTAGTCTCAAATTCATAATAAACACACACGGACATGGCGACCATATAGGCGCGAACAGGAGTTTTGACGTGCCTATTTATATTCATGAGCTTGATAAGGATTTTCTCGCTGATCCTGATAAGAACATGTCCCGCATGTTCATGTTCGGTATCGTCTCTCCTGAAGCGTCGAAGCTTTTAAAGGACGGCGATATATTAGAGCTGGGCTCTATAAAACTTGAAGTATTGCACACGCCCGGACATACTCCGGGATCGATATCGTTAAAGATGGACGGTGCCGTATTTACCGGTGATACGCTTTTTAAAGATAGTGTAGGCCGCACTGATTTTGATGATGGCAGTGAGAGCGCATTATTTGATTCGATAAAGAAGAAGCTTCTCGTTCTGAGTGACGATACTATTGTTTACCCCGGCCATGGTGAAATTTCGACCATCGGCGGTGAAAAACGAAACAACCCATTTCTGATATGAAACATCTACTTGAAGAATTTCTGAATTATCTTACGGTCGAGCGGGGATTGAGCAAGAATACGATCGCTGCTTACGGGACAGATCTCGAGCATTTTATAAATAGGATGGAAAAGATAGGCATAACCGATATCGCCAGAATAAGGCGGCAGGATATAGTGAGTTATATGATGCATCTGAAAGATGGCGGCATAGGCAGTAACTCTATCTCAAGAGCACTTGTAGCGATAAAAATGTTTTACAGATTCCTTGTCCAGGAGCATCTGGTGAAAGAAGATACATCGGGAGTTATTGAATCGCCGAAACTTATACGAGGCCTGCCGGACGTTCTGACTTCAGAAGAAATTGATAAACTTTTGGCAGGGCCGGACCTGAGGGATGAGGTCGGTATCAGAGATAAAGCTGCGCTTGAACTTATGTATGCATCAGGCATGAGGGTCTCCGAGTTGGTTGAACTTACCAGGGAAGGCGTCAACCTTGATGTAGGTTTTGTAAAGTGTAAAGGCAAGGGCGACAAGGAAAGGGTAGTGCCTATAGGCAAAAAAGCTAAAGAGGCGGTTGTCCGTTATATCGAAAAGGCGCGCCCGCAGTTCCTTAAAGGCAAGGAGATTCCCCAGCTGTTTGTTTCGCGCCTGGGCAGGAAAGTCTCGCGCCAGACGTTCTGGAAAATGATAAAATATTATACGAAGCTTGCACGCATAAAAAAAGAAGTGACGCCTCATACTCTGCGGCATAGCTTCGCCACGCATCTATTGGAGCACGGTGCAGACCTAAGAGTTGTCCAGGAGATGCTCGGCCACGCCGATATAGCGACCACACAGCTTTATACGCATATCGACCGGACGCGTCTTAAATCGATACATAAACAATTTCATCCAAGGGCTTAGTTGAGGAGGATCTATGGCAGCTTACCTGATCGTTGATATTGAAGAGGTTTTTGATAAAGTGAAATATGGGGAATATGTTAAAACGGTTCCGGCAACTGTGGAAAAATACGGCGGCAAATACTTAGTCCGCGGCGGCAGGGTAACGGTTGCGGCTGGAGACTGGAATCCCACACGGCTTATCATAGTAGAATTTGAGTCGATCGATAAATTTAACGTATGGTGGCACTCGCCGGAATACCGTTCAGTAGCTCATCTGCGTGAGCAGTCTGCCAGGACGAAAGCCATCGTAGTCGAGGGTGTGTAAAATTTTTATCCTGGAAGGAATTCCCTTCCGGGATTGTGCCTCGCGGGGACGCGAAATTTTAACCATGTAAAATTTCGCTCGGGTAAATTTCTCGCACCTGCTCGAAATTTAACGCCCCGCTTAGGCACGAATCCCTTGCGGGAATTCCTTAGACGAGTAAAAAAAATCCAGCGATGACGAGGAAATTTTATGAAACAAAACATTTCAAAAAAGATGACGGCAATGCTGGCGCCGAATATTATGTGGCTCTTGCGGCGGATAGGTAAGGTTGCCGCCTCGCGAGGATATAAAGCATATATCGTCGGCGGGCTTGTGCGTGATATTATCCGTGGCGTTAAAAATCTCGATTTAGATATAGTCGTGGAAGGTGATGCTATAAAACTGGGCGAGGAATTGGCTAAAGAGCTGAAAGTTAAACTTGTCGTTCACAGGATGTTCGGGACATGTACTATTGCCTTAAAAAATAAGCTGAAGATCGATTTTGCTACAGCAAGGAAGGAAAGATATGAGCATCCGGCTACGCTTCCTGTGGTGCAATATAGTTCTCTTGAGGACGATTTGTCGCGGCGGGATTTTACGGTAAATGCTATGGCGGCAAGTATAAGCGAGGACGATTTCGGACAATTGACAGATATGTTTGCCGGCCTGCAGGATCTTTCGGACGGTATTATAAGGATAATGCATGACAAAAGTTTTATCGACGATCCGACGCGCATATTCAGGGCGGTGCGCTTTGAATCAAGGCCGGGGTTTTCGATAGAAGCAAAAACACTGCAGCTGGCAAAAGAGGCCATCAGGGACGGGCTGCTTACGAAACTTTCTAAGTATCGCATTAAAAATGAGTTTTCTCTTATACTGAAAGAGCCGGGCTGTAAAAAGGCGCTCAGTAGGTTAGATGAGATAGGTGCTGGTATTATTCAGCCATTTAAGATATAATAGCAATTCTACTAAGGAGAAACAATGTCATCACAGAGGCCCGGAAGGGTGCAGGAAGCGATAAGGCAGGAAGTCTCAAAGATCGTTCAGGGCGAGATGAAAGACCCGAGGATCGGATTTATAACGATCACAAAGGTGGACCTCGCGAAAGATCTTAGATTCGCAAAGATATATTTCAGCGTCCTGGGCGAGGATAAAGAAAAAAACCTTGCTCTGAAGGGGCTTAACAGTGCTAAAGGATATATCAAAGGGCTTCTGGCCGACAGGATAAAATTAAGATATATGCCTGACATAGTTTTTGTTATAGATGAATCCATGGAACACACAAAGCACATTTATGATCTGCTCGACAAAATAAAGAAGGAGCGAAAAGATGGATCAGGTGATAGCGGCGATCAGGAAGTATGATAAATTCCTGATAACGGCACATGTTAACCCTGAAGGCGATTCCCTTGGCAGTCAGCTCGGTATGAAGGCGCTCCTGGACTCGCTTGGCAAGACCGCAGTTATTGTGGATAATGATCCCGTTCCGGAACACTATAAATTTTTACCTAAAGCCGCAGAAATTTCAGACAATCTTGCAGCTAAGCCCGATTTCGAGGCAGCGATAGTGCTTGATTGCCCTACCTTAAAACGTATCGGCAAAGTGCAGGGGCTGATAGGCGGGAAATTTGTGATAAATGTAGACCATCATATCTCGAATGAAAAATTCGGCAATATAAATTGGGTGGATGCTAATGCCAGTTCAGCCGGAGAAATGGTCTATAAAATTTATAAAAAAATGGGGATAAGGCTTACTAAAGAAGCAGCTCTTGTTTTGTATATCGCGATACTTACGGACACAGGTTCTTTTAACTACGAAAACACATCCAGCGTGACGCATGAAATAGCGGGAGAACTTTTAGGCTACGGCATTGAGCCGGCAAGTGTGTCTGAGAGTGTGTATGAGCGAAGGTCTATTTCCGATATTAAATTCCTGGGGAAGATCCTTTCGACGATAAAGGTGAATGCGGCAGGCGATGTTGCGTATCTCGAAGTTACTAAAGCAATGCTGAGAGAAACGGGAGCTGATCTTCTGAAGTCTGAGGGGTTTGTCAATTACGCGCGTTCCGTGGACAATGTAAAAGTCGCGATCATTTTTAAAGAAGATGCTACGGGTAACGGTAAGATAAATGTCAGTTTCAGGTCGAAGGGCGAAGCGGATGTGAATAAAATCGCATCGTTTTTCGGCGGCGGCGGTCACGTAAAAGCTTCAGGGTGTATTATAGAAGGAAGCTTGGCAGAGGCCGAGAGCAAAGTGCTGGCAAAGGTCGAAGAGGTTTTGCATGGACGGAGTGCTGGTAGTAAATAAGTCTAAAGGCATGACGAGCCATGACGTTGTCGATCTTGTAAGACGGCGTTTTCGTTTAAAGAAAGTCGGACACGCCGGAACGCTTGATCCTATGGCGACGGGCGTTCTTGTAACCCTAGTAGGCAGTTACACCAAATTATCCTCTCAATTCATGTCTGAAGATAAAGAATATGAAGGCTCGCTCCTATTCGGCGGATCGTCCGATACCGGCGACGCCTGGGGAAAAATAACCGATTCCGGTAAGAGTGTAAAATTTACAGATGAAGAGATAAAGGCGGCATTTGCAAAATTCCTGGGTGAGACAGAGCAGCTGCCTCCCATGTATTCATCGGTTAAAATAAACGGCCGGAAGCTCTACGAGTTAGCCAGAAAAGGGTTAACTGCCGATCCGGCGCCCCGCAAAATAACTATAAAGAATTTAGACGTGCTGAATATAAACCTGCCCGAAGTTTTCTTTAAACTTACCTGTTCTAAGGGAACATATATCCGCCAATTATGTATGGATATAGGCAATATGCTTGGCTGTGGTGCTTACATGGCGGGCTTAAACAGGACCAGGTCCGGACGCTTTGCTATAGATAAAGCTATTCCGATAGACGATATCAGGAAGATGTCATTGCCTGACCTGGAAAAAGTGATAATAACTATATGAAGATAGTAGAAGGACTCAAGAGTTTAAAGCGTCAGCCGTATGATTCGGTCGTTACTATAGGCGTATTTGACGGTTTACATATAGGCCATAGACATATAATAAAGAAAGCTGTCGCGGCCGCACACAAAGCGGGGCTTGCCAGCGTGGCTGTAACATTTGATCCGCATCCGGTCAAAGTTTTAAAGGCCGACCATTGTATCCCCAGCTTGATATCGTTAAAGCACAGGATCCGGCTTATCGAAGAGCTGGGTATCGACACGCTCGTAGTTGTAAAATTTACCAAACCCTTTTCCCGGATGTCCCCTGAAGAATTTACAAAAGATATCCTGATAGATAAACTTCGGATGCGAAGTATTTTTGTGGGGGACAATTTTTATTTCGGCCGCGGAGGCAGAGGCGGCGCCGGACTTTTGCAAAAGATGTCGCATCTGTATGGATTTAAAGTTTTTGCCGTAAAGCCAGTTAAACTAATGGGCCATGTGGCGAGTTCCAGCCTGATCAGGAAGTTCATGCTAAGAGGCGATCTCCGTAAGGCATCAAAACTATTAGGTAGGAGCGTGTCGGTGCTTGGCACAGTAGTTGAGGGCGCAGGCATCGCGAAGGGGCTGGGATATCCGACGGCCAATGTGAACCCGCATCACGAGGCGATACCCCCGCGGGGAGTTTATGCGGTCAGGATGCAGTTTGGCAAAAAGCGGTTTAATGGTATCCTGAATATAGGTTTCAGGCCTACCTTTTATAGCCCGAGAGATCTGGAGCCCACAATAGAGGTTCATATCTTTGGTTATAAAGGTAATCTGTATAATAAGGATATAGAAGTCCAATTTGTTAAAAAGATAAGGGATGAGCGCAAATTCGAAACCGCGGATAATCTGGTCAGGCAGATAAATGATGATGTGGTTATGGCGAGAGCTATCCTTAAGGCTAAGAAATAACGATAAAAAGACTTTACAAATCAGTATAAGTATGTTAATATCATCAAAAAGCGAGGTAAAACGAAAATGGCATTAGTGAAAGAAAAGAAAAAAGAGTTGATAGAAAAGTTTAAAGAGCACGAGAAAGATACCGGCTCACCGAGTGTTCAGATCGCATTGCTTACCGAGCGCATAAATTCGCTTTCGGGTCATTTTAAGTCCCACAAACGCGATCATCATTCAAGGCGCGGACTTCTTAGGATGGTTAGTGTCAGAAGAAGACTTCTGGAGTATCTTAAGAATAACGACGAAAAAGAGTATCACGCTGTAATAAAGCAGCTTGATCTTAGAAAATAAGCTCACCGGGATCTTTAGGGGCTTTTTCATCACACAAAAAAATCAAAGGACAAAATGGCTAAAAAATTTGAGACTAAATTAGGCGATAACACATTAGTTGTCGAGACCGGCAGGATGGCGAAGCAGGCGGATGGCGCTGTAACCATTCAGTTGGGCGGAACGCTGGTTTTATCGACTGCGGTCTGTTCGAAGCAGGCAAGAGATGACATAGATTTCTTTCCTCTTACATGCGAATATCAGGAAAAGACATACGCTGCGGGCAAGATCCCCGGCGGTTTCTTTAAAAGAGAGGGAAGGCCTTCAGAGAAAGAGATACTTACTGCACGTCTTACCGATAGGCCCATCAGGCCTTTATTCCCAAAAGGATTTATAAACGAAGTTCAGCTTGTGTCATTGGTGCTTTCGAGCGACGGCGAGAACGATTCGGATGTCCTGGCGATGGTCGGTGCTTCTGCAGCGCTCACTATTTCTGATATACCCTTTAATGGGCCGATCGGAGCTGTCAGAGTAGGAAGGATTGATGGTAAATTTATACTGAACCCGACATTTCAGCAGCTTGCGACAAGCGATCTGGATCTGGTAGTTGCCGGGACACGTTCAGCGGTTACTATGATTGAATCAGGTTCCAGCGAACTAGATGAAGATGTTATCCTCGAGGCTATAAAGTTCGGGCATAAAGAGATGCAGCCCCTGATAGACCTTCAGGAAAAGATGGCAAAAGAAGTTGGTTTAAAGAAGAGGGATATCGAGCTTTATAAGATAGACGATGAATTGCTGAATAAGGTCAGGTCTATATCGGCGGCCAAACTCGTAGAAGTAAATAAACTTAGCACTAAAGAGCAGAGAGAGGACGCGATGGGCGCCCTGGCCGATGAATTGAAGGAAAAACTTGTTACCGAAGATTCGGGCTATTCAGATAAAGATGTAAAGAACGCCCTCAATGAAGTAGAAGAAGAGGACGTCCGCAGATTCATTATAGAGAAGAACAAGCGGGTTGACGGCAGGAAATTTGATGAGATCCGCCAGATAACATGCGAGGTCGGAGTGCTGCCCAGAACCCATGGCTCAGGCTTATTTACACGCGGCCAGACCCAGAGTCTCTGCGTTGCAACTCTTGGCACCAGCGCTGATGAGCAGACTATAGATGCGCTTGAAGGCGAGATGCAGAAGGCTTTCATGCTCCATTATAATTTTCCGCCATTCTCAGTCGGTGAAGCAAGGCCGATGAGAGGTCCCGGAAGAAGAGAGATCGGGCATGGTGCATTAGCTGAAAGAGCTTTAAAGGCCGTGATGCCGAGTAAGGATAATTTCCCTTACGCAGTCAGAGTTGTTTCTGAGATATTAGAGTCTAATGGTTCTTCCAGCATGGCTACCGTTTGCGCGACTTCATTGGCGCTTATGGATGCTGGTGTTCCTATAGCTAAACCTGTTAGCGGAGTCGCATTGGGTTTAATAGAGAACGGGAAGAAATTTATAATACTGACCGATATAGGCGGAGTTGAGGATCATTATGGCGACATGGATTTTAAAGTTGCCGGCACAAAAGACGGCATAACCGCCGTCCAGATGGATCTTAAAGTCGAAGGCATCAGTGAGGAAGTCATTCGTGAAGCGCTTGCGGTAGGCAAAAAAGCGAGGCTCTTCATTCTAGATAAGATGACCGCTGTCATCTCCGGGCCGAAGAACACGGTTTCTTCATATGCACCGCAGATAGTGACGTTCAAGATCAACCAGTCGAAGATCGGTGAAGTTATCGGTCCAGGCGGTAAAAATATAAAGAAGATCATCCAGGACTACGGAGTCACGGTGGATATATCCGATGACGGTACGGTTCAGGTGGCTTCGCATGATCAGGCTGCTATCGAGCAGGCGGTGAATGTTATTAAAGGAATAACCGAAGAGCCTGAGATAGGCAAGATATATAAAGGTAAAGTAAAACGTATAATGAATTTCGGTGCGTTTTGTGAAATAATGCCTGGTAAGGAAGGTCTTGTCCACGTATCCGAACTTGCGAACAAATTTGTGAAGAACGTTGAGGATGTGGTAAAGATCGGTGACGAAGTTATGGTAAAAGTTACCGAGATAGACGATCAGGGCAGGGTAAATCTTTCGAAGAGGCAGGCGGATCCTGACTGGACCCCGGAAATGGCGAAGAAGCTGGAAGAAGAGAAGCGGGATCGCCCTCCAAGACGCAAGAGAGAATAGTTTTATATTTTGAAAACGGTTAAAATAGGCATTAAAAAGAAAGATGGCTGCGAAGATCTGCCGCTTCCTAAATATGCAACGCAGGGTTCGAGCGGAATGGATCTTTGCGCTGATGTCGAGGGTGAAGTTACAATATTGCCAGGCGAAATTAAGTTAATATCGTCTGGCATTTATTTGAGCATTCCACTGGGATACGAAGCTGAGATAAGGCCCAGGAGCGGACTTGCTCTCAAGCACGGGATAAGCCTCGTCAATACCCCCGGCACGATAGATTCTGATTACAGAGGCCTTCTGAGCCTCATAATGATAAATCACGGCAAGGATCCCTTTAAGATAAAACGCGGCGAACGCGTCGCGCAGATGGTAATAAAAGAAGTAATAAGAGCAGAAATAGAAACAAGAGATTCTCTCGACGAAACCGTCCGGTCATCCGGCGGGTTTGGGCATACAGGTAAATAGCAGTATAACCATTGGTTAATATGGACAAAACCAGATGGAATGAAATTCAGGCAATAATACTCTTCGCTGTAGCTATCCTTATATTCACCAGTCTTGTCACTTTCAGTTTTTCAGACCTGTCTTTATTTACGTCAAAACCTAATATTCCTGTAAAAAATCTTGCCGGGCTTGTCGGTGTATATCTTGGGGCGGCTCTATTCTTTTTGATGGGACTCAGCTCATACGTCATACCGCTTCTTGTAATAAGCTGGGCGGTGGCAAGGCTTTACGGCATCACTCCGCAGAAAATACATTTTAAACTGTTCGGGACATTCTTCCTTATTCTTGCATCAAGCTCCATGTTTTCATTGATAGGCAAAGGCGACAATTCATTCCGATTTTCTTTGGGCGGGGTCACAGGCCTGATATTCTCAGATTTTCTGGTCAAGTATCTTGGCAGAGGCGGTGCTATCCTTGTGATAGTCGTGCTTTTTCTTCTTTCTGTATTGCTCGCCACGGAATTTCTGCTATTGCCATTTCTAGCCAATCTATTCAATAAAGTAAAGGAGCTGAAGGAGTCGAGGCCCGGGCGTGAGGAGAAACCGAGGAGGGCATCAGCTGCCGTGTTGGCTGTTAAAAAGTCTGCTGTGAAGCCTGTAATTAAACTTCCCGAACCGAAGCCCGTGAAGGCTCTTGAGAAGACCGAAAAAAGAGAACCGATAAAGATATTCTCTTCGGAGGAATCAAAATCCGCGGCCAGGAAGACAGAGCCTCAGGGTGCTGTTCTTCAGGCCAAAACTGCGCCTCAGGATGTGCTCAGGACTGACCCGGAGAAGTCCGGTAAATTTATTCTGCCCGGACTGGATCTTCTGGATAATCCGCCGCCTATAGAATCAAGGCGGCTGACAGAAGACCTCGAAGGCAATGCGCGTATCCTTGAAGAGACTTTGATGGACTTTGATATCGAGGGCAAAGTTGTCGAGATAAATAAGGGACCTGTTATAACAAGGTATGAGCTGGAGCCTGCTCCCGGAGTAAAGATACACAGGATAACTTCTTTAAGCGATAATATTGCGCTTGCCATGAAGGCGCAGTCTGTAAGGATAGTTGCCCCTATACCCGGGAAGGGCACGATAGGGTTCGAGGTTCCGAATTCGTCGAGTTCGTTGGTATATTTGAAAGATGTCCTTGATTCAAAAGAGTATCGCGACCCGAAATCAAAGCTGAAGCTGGCTTTGGGTAAAGACATAGCGGGCACGCCTGTTATAGCAGATCTCGCCTCGATGCCGCATCTTCTGATAGCCGGTGCTACCGGATCGGGTAAGACCGTTTGCGTAAATACGATAATCACCACCATTCTTTATAATGCCACACCTGACGAAGTAAAGTTCATAATGGTCGATCCGAAAAGGGTCGAGCTGGCAGTATTTAATGACATGCCGCATCTTTTGTCGCCCGTAGTTACAGATGCAAAAAAAGTAGCGAGCACTCTGGATTGGCTGGTGGGAGAGATGGATTCCAGGTATGAGCTTTTTGCAAAAGCGGGGGTCCGCAATATCGCTCTCTATAATGAAAAATTTGGCAAAGAGCCTAAGGGCGGGCTGCCGTATATAGTGGTAGTTATAGACGAACTTGCAGATCTTATGATGGTGGCGCAGAACGACGTTGAAAGTGCGATAACGAGGCTTGCGCAGCTGTCCAGGGCTGTCGGTATCCATATAATAATCGCAACGCAGAGGCCGTCGGTAGATGTCATCACCGGCGTTATCAAAGCCAATTTCCCGGCGAGAATATCGTTTAAAGTGGCGTCGAAGGTAGATTCACGCACAGTCCTTGATATAAATGGTGCGGATAAACTTTTAGGCCGCGGCGATATGTTGTTTGTAGAGCCGGGTGCTTCGAAACCCGTCAGAGCGCAGTGCAGTCTTATAAGCGATAAAGAGATAGAGCGTATAACCGGTTTTATAAAATCGCAGCGCGGTCCGGAATATGTTAACGGTATACTTGACGTGCAGAAGAAGACGGCCTTTAAGAAATTTGATAAAGACGAAGTTTATGACGAAGCGGTGAAGCTTATACTTGAGTCAAAACAGGCCTCAGTTTCAGTGCTGCAGAGGCGTTTGGGGCTGGGGTATACCAGGGCCGCCCGCCTTATAGATATGATGGAAGACGAAGGGCTTGTAGGGCCTTATCAGGGTTCTAAGCCGAGAGATATACTTATGAGCATAGAGGAGTATGAATCTAAAAATGTCCAATCCTCCTGATGGGAAAAATGTCTCCATTACAGAGATAGGCGATAGGCTCAGACAGGCCAGAGAGAAACGGGGGCTGACGATAGAGCAGGCTCAGAAGCAGACCCATATACATTCTAAAGTATTGGCCGCCCTCGAAGATGGGCGCTGTGATGATATTCTGACACCCAATTACGTAAAAAGTTTTCTTAAAGAATATGCCAGCTATCTTGGATTTGATCACCAGGCGATCGTTTCAGAATATATTTCTATACATCCCGAACTTAAGAGTAAAAATATAAACACATCTCTCGATAAGACGAATATAAAGTCTTTTGTAGACCTCGGGCGAACGATACGCATGGTCGGGCTTGTGATGATCATACTGGCCGCTGCAGGGCTGGTGATATTTGCAGGTTTTAAAATAACCAGCTGTTTTAATAGTCCGAAAGTTTCTAAAAATGTCCGGCCTGCCAAAGCCGGTAAAGCAGCGGCGCGTAAAAATGCTCCCGCTGTAAAAGCGGCGGCCGCGCCAGCAGCAGCGCCACGCATAAAATTGCCTTCGAAGAACGTTCCCTTTACCATGACACTGAAAATTAAAAATCCGGTTATGGTGCAGCTTAAGAAAGACGGCGTTCTGATATTCAAGAGGGTCCTGCCGAAAGGCGCTGAAGAGACCTTTGCCGTAAACAATTCTGTAAACATGTTCGTGGGCCGGGCGGAATCAATAGAGATTATTGTTAATGGTAAGTCTCTGGGGTCTCCGGGAAGGGGCGTCATCAGGGACATTGAAGTTACTTCGAACGGCCTGCGGATCAGATAGGCTTAAAATCAATGCCGCAAAAAAAACGTACCTCTAAAACTACAGCCGGGATTATTTCTCTCGGGTGTCCACGCAATCAGCTCGATTCCGAGGTTATCGCAGGTTTACTCAAAGAAAATGGTTTTACGATAGTTGATCTTTCTGCCGGTGCGGATGTGTGTGTGGTAAATACTTGCGCGTTCATAAGGTCTGCCAGGGAAGAGTCCGTGGAAGCTATTTTGGAAGCGGTTGAGCTTAAGAAAAAAGGCAAGGTGGGATGCCTTGTGGTATGCGGATGCCTGCCTCAGCTGTATAAAGAGAAGCTGGCTTTGGAGCTTGAGGAAGCGGATCTTGTAATAGGAACCAGCGATTTCCCGAAGCTGCCGCAACTTTTAGATAGCATGCATAAGGGCGGTGTGCGTTCTGTGGTATCGTCAAAACCGGACTATCTGTATAACGAAAAGTCTCCCCGTATAATTTTTACGCCTGACCATTACACATATCTGAAGATCTCGGAAGGCTGCAGCAATTTCTGCAGCTATTGTATCATATCACGCCTTCGAGGTGCCTTTAGGAGCCGGTCGATAAAATCGGTAGCTGAAGAGATCAGGCGTTTGTCCGGCCCCGGTAAATTGAAGGAGTTAAATCTTATCGGCCAGGACACGACCTTGTTCGGCGTTGATCGTTACGGCAAGCCAATGCTCGGCGGTCTCCTGCGTAAGATATGTGGATTGGATAACAGCGTAGAGTGGATCCGGATCCTTTACACGCACCCGGCTCATTATACCAAAGAGCTTATATCGGTAATACGGAACGAGGATAAAATATGTAAATATCTCGACCTGCCTATCCAGCACATCTCCGACCATATCCTCAAAAAAATGAACAGGCGCGTTACGAAAAGTGATATATTAAATCTTATCGAAAGGCTCCGTAAAAATATTCCCGGCATCGTCCTCAGGACGTCTATAATAACCGGGTTCCCCGGAGAATCGGACAAAGATTTTGATGAGCTTGTGAAATTTTTGCGCGATACGAGGTTTGAGCGGCTGGGCGCATTCGTTTATTCGCAGGAAGAGGGAACGAAGGCGGCAAAATTTAATAACCAGATACCTGAAAAGGTCAAACGTCATCGGCTCGATGTCCTGATGGAAGAACAGAAGCGGATATCTCTTGATATAAATAAAAGATACCTTAATAAGACGCTGGATGTCCTCATAGATGAGAAATGCGCCGATGAAAAGGATAAATTTATGGGCCGGACCAGAGGCGATGCGCCGGAGGTAGACGGAATGGTTTACGTCACGGGAAAGGGTGTAAAGGTGGGGCAGATTTATAAAGTAAAAATAAAAGACACCCTTGAATATGACCTTGTGGGTGATAAAATATGAACCTGCCCAATAAACTTACTATTCTGCGGATAGTCCTGACTTTTGTATTCATGGTATTTTTATATTCGCAAGGCGTCGCGGCTAAGATCCTGGCGCTTGTTACTTTTTTAGCCGCTGCTCTTACCGATGCGCTCGACGGATATCTGGCTAAAAAGAATAACCAGGTGACCGACTTCGGCCGGCTTATGGATCCGATAGCGGATAAGGTGCTGGTCCTGGCGGCTTTACTTGCGTTTGTCGAGCGAGGCGTTGTTCCGGCATGGATGGTTGTCCTGATAATTTTCAGGGAAGTAGCGGTAACGGGTCTGCGCCTTTTGGCGCTTTCAAAAGGGAAAGTTATTCAGGCTGACGGAGGAGGTAAGCATAAGACGGTATGGCAGCTTTTGACGATCATAGTCATACTGATATTTTTTGTATTAAAAGAAGGGGGTTCTGCGCAGTTTAAGTTCTGGACTCCTGATATGGAAAACCTTTACAGAGATTTTATATTCATTATAATGTTAATAGCGGTTACCTTCACTTTGACAAGCGGTATTGCATATCTTGTAAAAAATAGGGAGGTATACTCAAATGAAAAAGCGGATTAAGTTGGTAACAAGTTTTTTTTACCTTGGCCATTCTCCGTTCATGCCCGGAACCATAGGCTCTCTCGGAGGCCTGGTTGTATACTTCCTGGTCAGAAACAACGATGTTCTTTACGGATTTTCCATACTATTCCTTTTTGTGCTGGGGATAATGTTTTCCGGTGAGGCCGAAAAGATATACAAAAGAAAAGACGCAAAGATGATAGTTATAGATGAGGCATGCGGTATGTTATTGTCTTTGTTTTGCGTGCCGTTCAGTGTTTTTGCGGTAGTGCTTGGATTTTTTCTGTTCAGGATATTCGATATATTGAAACCGCCGCCTGCCAAAAGGATGGAAAAGCTGACAGGATCGCTCGGTGTGATGTTCGACGACATCGTGGCAGCTATTTACGCAAATCTCATCCTTCAAGTTGTCTTCAGGTTTTTTATATGTCCGAAATAAATTTGTAAGTGGCATAATAAACTTGGCCGATATCAGAGATATCGGCACTTACCTGACTCGCGGCATAATAAACTTGACCTCGGTCGGAGACCTCGGCACTTAGCCAACAACTTGGCATAATAAACTTGCAAATTTGGAAGTTTTCGTGTATAATATTTGATATACAAATTTAGGAGAGATATGAAAAAATTAAAGAGATGCGATGGGTTCCTTGGGTGCAGAACCAGTAAGACCATCGAAGATAAGATAAAAGGCATGTGCACCGAAAACAACCGAGAGGTGAGCGAAGTAATTAACTACCTTTGCAGGATCTTTATTGAAGATTTTGGCGGAATCAGGACGAAGTTCTTTAAGAAGAGCGAGGAATAGGTTAAAGTAAAAAAAGTTAGGTTCATGCCCTTGACTGCACGACTAGGATATGATATCATTACCTTACATATTTTCTAGGATCCCCGTTTAATAACTCGGGGGAGTTGAGGGTCTTAAGAAAAATACATTTAAGTGTCATATTAAGTGTCATATTAAGTGTAAGAACATCTTAATATAAGACCAGATAGCCTAGAACAAACGCTTGGCAATCTGGTCTTTTTATTTACTGTTTGTTAAAAGAATAAAAATAGGAAGCGATGAAACTTACAGAAAGCTTTCCGAAAAAACATATTTACCGATTCTCGTTTGAGATAAGGACTGTAGCCACGGTCCTTATTATTGCCTTCCTTGCTCAGGATATAGTTTGGGCCCATCCCGATCCTTTCATTAACCGTAACGCAGACAATAATAAACTTGCCACCGAGTCTTTGTTTAAGCATGCAACCGATGACCATTATGCAGCTTTTTTATATGAGACTATCAGAAGGACCTGCGAAACAAAAAAAATAGCGCTAAAAGATTTGACTTTTCCTGCGTTGAAAGCCATCCTTGGTAAGTTAAAAAAAGAACCATGGCTGAATATTACGGAACCTTCCAATTCTGAGGTCTTTGTCACCTTTAATGGCGGCAATATGCTCAGATTTTACGATTCTAAAGAACTGCATAATTCAGAATATGAGAATGGGGTGTTGGAAGAATTGCAGATGCCCGAAGGCAGCTGCTTCCGCATTCAATATCTCATGGTGGGCAGATTGCAGCTTCATGGAAACCGATTTCCCGAGGAGCAGGTCTTTATGGACCATTTCAGGGTAAGTTCTGCAGTTAGGTCGTCCGCCAAAGCATATCTGTCTAAGCCCAAAGGCGCTATCTACACAAGAAGAGTTGATGAGATTATGCCCGCTTCTCTATCGCCCGAAGACAAGAGGGTTGAGAAGATAGAAAGAGCTATAACTTTTCTTTATGACCAGGGCGGTGAATTCAGGCGAAGGGCAAATTTACTAAGGACTACCATCACGGTAATAGGCCTGACGGATATGCGCACCAATCTTCTTTTCTCTGACCTGACAAAAAATGTGTTTAGGGCCATACACGCCGGCAGAAGACGTAATGTACTGTATCTTTCGATGAACATTGTGGATAAGTTAGATGTTAAGTGGCTGGCATTGTTCCTTAATGCCGGCGTTCGTTTCCTTGAGGTATACAATAAATATGCCGGTGAATTTAAGAGCGGAAAGCTTTCAAAGGCCCATCTGGGAAAAATACATAATGAGCTGGAGGATTCTAAGCCATTGATAATGGATGATCCTTATGAGAAAAAGCTATGGGATCTGTCGGACATAAAGGAGAAGCTTCTTAGGTTTGCTGACGAGGACAGGGGCTTTAAATTAATAGGTTTAATAAATAACATAGATGCTATGAAAAAAGAGGCGAGCCGGATTAAGGCTGATCTTGAGGCGAGGTTTGGCCGGACGCCGGAGGAGATCGGGGGCAGGCGGTTTAATCCGGATGATTTTAGGGAAGAATATGTAGGCCTTGCCAATAAATACGACTGGATCGCTTCAAAGTATGAAATTGTAGGGAACAGGGACGATGCCAGCGAGTACTATCACCGGAAAGCGGATCTGATAAAACTTATGCAAGCGGTAGACCGCGCTTTCTGGCCCGTTGAGGGGCAGGAGCGCCTGGTAAATATGTATCTGCGGGCAGGTATGTATGATGACTTTCTGAAGGAGCTGAAAATATTTTTAACCGGGGAAGGCTGGCCCATAGCTATCTCTGAAGAGGCGCGGGAAGCGGCGGTGTCGCAGCAGAACTTCAGAAAAGATTTTATAAAAAATAATTTTGCCCCCATTAGAAACGAAGTATCGTATCTTCTTTTTTCGCATGAGTCTATGGCGCCGCGCAGGATAAGACGTGATATAAGCCGTGTTTATTCCGAAGCGATGCAGTTGTTTGATAATTTTGAATCACAAACGAAGATTGTGGAAAAAGTATCTGTGGAAGAAAAAAAATCAGATGCGGGCAAAGAAAAGAAAAACTCGTTTTGGACCAGTATACATCGCAGTGCGCGCAGGACCTTCCGCTGGTTATACAGGCATCGCAGGGGCATGCTTGCTTTGCCGGATCTTTCTTTGATTTTTGCGAAGATGAAACCTGTAGTGCCTGCGAGAGAAGTGACGAGAGATGAAACTATTTACGAAATAAATGCAAGGGCTCTTGGCAAGCGCTTTAGTGAAATATCAGATGAAGATATAAAAAAGATAAGAGATGACTCCGGCGCAACTATATTATGGATGATGGGAACGTGGCAGGTTAGCCCGTATTCCAAGGTGTTAAATCAATATTGGTGCAAAAAAAATAACGAGAGCCTGGAGCGCACAGCCAGTGCGTTTTCAATAACAGATTATCGCATAGCTGAGGACTTGGGAGGCGAGAAAGAGCTCCGCGAGTTTGTGAAGCGCGCGAATAGGCTTGGGCTGAGAATCATGCTCGATGTGGTTCCAAACCATATGGCTGCCGATACGCCGCTATTGAAGGAGCATCCGGAGTATTTCATGAGCCTTGCGGCTAACCTGACAGGAGAGGAGTCCGGCAGATGGATAAGGGAGAATAAGACGCGTCTTAAATTGACCCCGGAAAATAATCCCTGCCCCATATTCCAGTCCGGAACTTTTGATGCTTCTGAGCCGGCCATTCCTGAGCCTAGCCCGGAAAATGTTTTCTATTTTGGAAGAGACGCTGCTTTTACGAATCCAGGCGCTATCCCATGGGTTGATGTTGTTCAGTTTAATTACGCCAATGCAGCCATGCGTGAATACATGAGAAGCGTGCTTTTTAAAGCAGCGGAGCTGACTAACGGCGGAGGCATCCGCCTCGATATGATTTTCCTGAACACCAAGGATTATATATATCGTAACTGGTTTGGTAATTTGCCAAGAGAACAATTTGATAAGTTGTATGCTGCAGAAGAATTTTGGAAGAGCGTGGTTGCGGAACTGAAAGAAAAATATCCCGGGATCGTTATCCTGGGCGAAATGTACGGAAGCTACGGGCATGGAGATCTGGCAAATTATCTGGGGCTCGATTACTACTATGAAGATTATTTCTTTAAATGTCTGACGACAAAGGATATCAATGGCCTTAAAAATTTTCTGCGAGGATATGTGTCCGGTATGGGACGGGTCAATTTTGTTAAGTACCTAGAAAATCATGATTCTGCGGACAGAGTAATAAGTGTTTTGAGGCGGACTATGGCGGCGAATGATGCTGTGCCGGCATCGCTTGCGGCTGCAACTTTATTGTATACTCTCCCCGGAGGATCTTTAGTATATAGAGGGCAGGAAAGCGGCTATTCTCAATGGATATCAAATGCTAGCCTTATCCGCGGCCCGCCGGAACAGGAAGATAAAGATGTTGACGCGCATTACAGGGAAATCGTCGGCATTGTCCGTAATGAGGCATACAGAGATATTTTCAGAAACGGCAGCTTTAAGCTTCTTGATACGGCATACCCGGGCGATATCGTTGCTTTTGAACGGGAGTATAATGGTAACAAGGCGGTCATAGTAGTAAATTATTGCAACAGTGAATTAAATAATATTAAATTAAATATCGATGGGCGGGAAGAAGTGGTCTCCATGCCTGCCTGGAGCAGCAGGGTGTATCTGCCGTCCTCAGGTAAAAGCGGAGAATCAAAAACCGGTCATCTTTCAGTGATAAGTATAGCGATGAATTCTCGGGCAGGCATAGAAAATGATTTTGTTTCGCCTGTAAAGGCGGGTATAAACACAGACGGGACATTTTTGCCGCATATACAGGGCCGCTCAGAGAAAGACTGGGGAGTGCTGGATTTTGGATCGTATAAGACTTTCGCAGAAGCGACCATGCTTATGGGGCAGCATATTATACAATGGCTGCCGATGATGATGTCGTCAGCGGGCAATTCTCCGTATTCGGTGGCAAGCCACAGGATCATAGACCCTAAGTATATAGATATAGACGGTATTCTTGCTTCGTTTTCTTCGCCGGAGGCGAGGCAGTTTATTGAAGAAAATAGAGAGAAAATACATAGACTGCATGATAGCGATGAGGTCCTGCATGATGAAATAATGGATCTTAAGCTTAATGTGCTTCGGCGGATGTGGCCCAAATTCCGGGAAAGTAAAGACGATCCTCTATTCAGGGAATATTCGGAATTCTTAAGTAACAATGAAAACGAAATTAAGGACGACCTTTTGTATCTGGCGCTCAAAAAAGAATATTTAGCTAAAGACGGTGCGAGCGGCTGGGATTGGAGGACGTGGAACAGGTATGATGAAGGATTGAGTGATTTTGGATTGATAAGGGCAAAAGGCCTGACGAATGACGCAATTGAAATAGCCAGGGCGCGGCATAAAGATGAGATAGATTTCCAGCTATTTGTGCAATTTGTGGCACGCCGGCAAATGAGAGAATTGGTGAATTACGCAAGAAGTGTGGGTGTGGAATTTGCCATAGACCATCCTTTCGCATACGATGGTGCTGATATATGGCTCAACCCGCAGGTATTTGGCCTGAAAAAAGAAAATGGGTACAAGCGTCTGACTACACAAGGTGTTCCGCCCGAGGAAAGCAATCCTAAAGAACAACACTGGCAATTTTATCCCTACGACTGGTCAAATCCCGCCACAATAGAATTTTTAAAAGACATTATGGCATTTTATAAAGATCTGGGATTTGTCTATAATCGTAAAGATCATGTCCTGGGTTATTACAGAACTTATCATCTTACACAGGATGTGGACAATGAGATGACGCTTAAGAATCTGGGTCTGTGGGATGAAATATCTCAGAAAGTCCGGAATGCGTATACTA
>Ga0172381_10002306_pt1 | contig 21227 bp, 18 predicted proteins | sample Leawel6488metaG_FD_119754 | JGI IMG/M metagenome (GOLD analysis project Ga0172381, IMG submission 119754) | Leachate microbial communities from a municipal landfill in Southern Ontario, Canada - Leachate well 64-88 metaG | ecosystem: Engineered > Solid waste > Landfill > Unclassified | place...
AACCTTTGGACGAGGGTTGGACCAGATCAAATCAGCCAAAACCTTATTGGCCGTTTTCCTTATCTCCTGCCTTAAAAGATCTCCTTCGGGAAAGAGATCCGTTACCCTATACACCGCCAGAGTCAGCTTCAAATAGTGCTCTTTTTCGTCTTTTGACGACATTCATCTATTTTAAGCTTACATCCCCTCCTGTGTCAAGAAAAAGTGTTCATGCTCATACTGACAAAATTACCGAGATTAGCCCGGTTGTTAACTCTTGACAATATGGTTAACCATTGTTAACCTATAATTGATAGGTTAACATAACCATTATGGACAAAAAAGACTCCTTATCTACGTCGGAATTGGCCAAAATATTGGGTATTAGCAGAATAGCCGTTTACAAAAGGATTAAGGCCGGTAAAATCAAGGCTGAAAGAATAGGGCGGGACTTTATCATTGATAAAAAAGATCTGGGTAATATTCTAGGCAAAGAGCTGACTAAAGAAGAGAAAACCGAAATCGAGAAAGCCGTAAAAAAAACCGTCGAAGAATACGGAGAAACCCTTAAATTACTCGGTTCGACGTAATGAAATCTCTATCAATTAAGGAGGTAGAATATACCGCCTTCACATTAGCGAGAAAAACAATGACGTTTAACGAGCCGATTCCCGATTTCTCCACGCGATCTCCCAATATTCTGGAAAGTTGCCTGCTTATCCCCTTTCAAAGCTTTGGGGGGAAATCGCTATACAAAGGGCTTATCGGCAAGGCGGCGATTCTTTTCTATTTAATGATAAAAAATCACCCGTTCCAGAATGGGAATAAAAGAATTGCCATAACAGCCCTGCTTGTTTTCCTTCATAAAAATAAGGTGTGGATCGAGGTTGATACCAAAGAACTATACAATTTTGCGATATGGGTTGCAGAAAGCAACCCCAAGTTGAAAAAAAACACTGTCGAAGCGATAGAGACCTTTATCGGTACTTATTTAATCAAATTGAAGGGGTAATGAGGCTCACATTACTTGATTTATTGACGCATTATTTTGACGGGATATAATAGAAATATGGTAAAACAATTTACAGCAATATACAAAAAAAGTGGCAAATGGTATTTGGGTTGGATAGAAGAAATTCCCGGAGTAAACACCCAGGGAAAAACCCTCAAGGAAACCAAGGAAAACCTTAAGGAGGCTCTTTTGTTAATTTTAGAAACCAATAAAATGATTAATAAAAAAGAGTTTTCTGGAGGGAAAGTTATTAGGGAACCACTATCTATTTTGGCAAAATGAAGCGAAATGATTTAATCAAACACCTCCAAAAAGAGGGATGCACGTTCGTTAGGGAAGGCGCAAAACATAGCGTCTTTTTTAATGCCTTGACTAAAAGATCTTCGACAGTTCCGCGTCATTCTGAAGTCGATAATTCTTTGGCCAGAAAAATTTGCCAAGATTTGGGAGTTAAAACGCCGAAAAAGAAATAAAATCTTTCACTATCGCCTTGATTAATTTGCTGATAAAAAACAATATTTTAAATAAAGTTATAAAAAAATACTATTTATGAAAAAAATAATACTCATCGTCATTGGTTTAATATTAATCGGCGCCGGCCTTTTTTATTGGTGGCAAAACCAGGCGGACGTCAGAGAGTTGAATAAAGGTTTTCCTGAGGACGATAAGATAGTAAAGGATTGGAGGGGTAATTATTGGTTTATTCGTGAGATTAATGGAGAAGAAATTAGAATGATAGAGGTCAACAGAAAAAATGACCAATTTAGGATAATTAATAAACGATATGAATATGAATTTACCCTTCCTTCGGATCGAGAAGGATTGTGGAGATTGGAATATATAGAGGCTGCTGGAGATAAAGAAATGGAATATGCGTGTAAAATATGCGCGATGGGGAGTGTTTTATTTGTTGGTATGATCGGGGGATATGGAGACAATATGACTATAGAGAGTTATAAGTTAAAAAACCAAAACACTACACTAGATGAATTTAGTAGAAATGGAAATATAACATGGCTATACAAAATGGATATAGAGACAACAAGGATAGGTGATATAGACGTTGTTATAGCCAGCAGGGAATTTGGCAAAGAAAACGACCGTGGACGTCTTTACTACTATTTTTTCAAAGGAGAATCAAGTTTCTATAAACTGGAACATGTTTCTAGGGGGTTATTGGATTATATTGTTCTAAATGGTCAGTGGTAAAAATCAAAAAAATATAAAGATTTGCCCTAAAATAATAATAGCGACTTTATTAATGGTCGCTTTTTTGTTTCCGAATATAATACAAGCCAAAATCAGCAATGAAGATTTAAAAGAAGTAACAACCTCATTAGGAATTGCCAATTTTCCTTTTTTAGACAAATATTCTGAAGAAGATTTTAAAAATATCCTCAATCAGTTAATAAAACCAAAAGAATCCAAACTAACCTACGGAATATTGGTAATGGGGGCTTTTGATGAAGTAGAATTTATAGACGCAATTTTATCCCAAGAGTTTTTAAATAAGAATAGAACCTATTTTGAGAGTATTTTAGATGAACGAATTAGTTTATTTAACCATTGGAAAAAAACAGGGCAAACGATATATAAAGTCTGGAAAAAAGGAAGCTCTGCTACGCCTTTCACTCTTTTGGCAATGGAGAGTGTAGAAATAATTAATAAAACGATGGAAATTTTTAATACCTTTGAGACACTTAAGAGTACTAGAAAATATAGAGGTTTGTGGATATACCTTGATACTCGTATTACTAATGATTCTCATGGATGGGCGTGGGAACTAGCTAAAGCAGAGATGCAATGGGCTGGTTCTCCAGACTTAGAACAACAATTTTTAGCTCTTTATCAAAAATGGGGGCCGTACGCCACGCAAACTGGAATAAATGATGAATATAAGAAACAATTAAAGGAAGAGCTGACGGATACGCTAGTTGTGGCATTAGAGGAATATAAGCTGGCGGAAGAAAAAAGGAGGAACCAGCCCTCATGGGTAGCCCAGCAAATAGAAGAAATAAAGGGCTTAGCCGCCATTATAAGAAACGGCGTTAATTCCATAGTCTCCGCTATTTCCAACCTCGATCTTTTCAGCGCCGGGCCCGTTGCCAAGCTCCCCGAAACAGTCCCAAAAAACGAAGATGAGGCCCAAGACCAACCCGTTGAAACCACATCTGAATTGATAGAGGCTAAGCCTCCCTCAACGGAGAATGAGATGAGTAAGGCTAAGCCTCCCTCAACGGAGCCTCCCTCAATAACTGCTGCTACTACAACAACTATAGCCGCAACTACTACAACTACAGCCACTACGGCTATGGCGACTTCAACCACGGCAACCGCTACCACAGCTACTGACGAGATAAAAGAGGCCGAACCTCCCTCATCGGAGCCTCCTTCAGTGGAGCCTCCCTTAACGGAAGAAGATGTCTCGAAGCCGGGGTTTTGTAAAAAGACCGCAATCCCCCTGCCGGGAAGATACCGAGTTTTAATTAACGAAGTCGCCTGGATGGGAAACGAAAACTCACATAACGACGAATGGATTGAGCTTAAAAATATCTGGGGAATACCCGTTAAATTGGAAGGCTGGCAGCTGCTAGACAAAGATTTACAAATTAAAGTCGTATTCACAGAAGAAGACATCATTCCCGCCAACGGCTATTATTTATTAGAAAGAACCGACGACGAATCGGCTCCAAAAGCAGAAGCCGATAAAATATATACGGGCGTCTTAAGCAACAGCAATGAAGCGCTATATCTTTTTGACGCTGATTGCCGCCTTGAAGACGAAGTGGCGGCCGATCCAAAGTGGCCAGCCGGAGATAATTCAAAAAAGATAACTATGGAAAGATTTGAAGTGGCAAATTGGTACAGCGGCATCGCCGGAGGAACGCCGGGAAAAGAAAACAGCTCTCCCCCTTCCTCGAGTTTCTTTGAACAGCAAGCTACTACCCCAGCAACGACCGGCTCCCCTTCGCCAATTGCCGCACAGCAATCTTCGCCGAAAATATTGATAACCGAAGTTCAAATAAGAGACGCTTCATCTTCAGACCACGATTCTATTGAGCTATACAACACAGAAAGCGAATCAAAAGATATATCGGGATTCCAGCTCAAAAAGAAAAGCTCTAACGGAACGGAATACTCTATAAGCCTCCTCCCGGCAAACAGCATAATTCAGCCGCACGGCTATTTTATTTGGTCTAACTTCGCCACCACAGCCGACGCTACCACTACTCAAAATTTAGCGGCAAATAACAGCATTGCGCTTTTAGATGAAGACAAAAACATTATTGACGCGGTTGCCTGGGGATCGAGCACAGATCCCTTTGTGGAGGGAAGCCTTTTTCCGGAAAATCCCAACGACAGCCAAAATTTAGGAAGAAAATACTCAACCTCAAGCCAAAGCTATATCGATACAAATGACAACGAAAATGACTTTGAATTGCAAATTCCGACCATAGGGACACAAAATCAAAATAGCGGATATTACGAAGAAGAGGAAGAAGAATCGGAGGAGCCGGAAAATAGCACCTTATCGGTAGTTATTAATGAAATCGCCTGGATGGGGACTGAGGCTGCTGCAACCGATGAATGGATAGAACTGTACAATAATACTACGTCTACCATTGATTTGACTGGTTGGCGGCTGGTAGCGGACGACGGCAGTCCAGATATCACTCTTTCTACTTCAAGTATTTCAGCTGGCGGTTATTTCTTAATTGAAAGAACAGACGACAATGCGGTCAGCGACACTCCGGCAGATTGGTTTGGCTCTTTTGGACAAGGAGGACTGAATAATCATGGAGAAAGATTGGAGTTGAGGGATGAGAGGGGCGGTTTAAGGGATGTGGTTGATGCCGCCGACGACTGGTTTGCTGGCGAAGCCTCGCTCAATTACATTTCCATGGAAAGGATTAATTCGGCCTCCAGCTCGGATTCCGATAATTGGGCCAGCAATAATCGTGTTCCTTGGGACGGCTGGCAGGGAAAGGATGCCGGCGGCAATAGAATTAATGGTACCCCTAGGTCCCAGAACAGCGTTTCAAAGGATTCTACCCCTGTCAACGGTTTCAATATAGACGACGATTTCAATCTTGTTCCCCTGGGCAGTCCCTATATTATTGACGGCTTTATCGATGTTTCAAGCGGAGGCAATCTGACAATCCAAGCAGAAACTATATTAAAATTCAAACAGGACTCGGGAGTCAATATTGAGGGCGAGCTTAACAGCTCCGGCACTACTTTTACAGCTTACGACGAGAATCAATATTGGGATTGGCTTTATTTCAAAGATGGTTCTAAGGGAGAATTAGAAGATACAATAGTAGAGAAGGGTGGCCAGTTGCCCTGTCCAGGATTTAGCGTAGAGTGTACATTTAACACTGATACTGAAGCAATAATTAAGGCCGAGGGGGCAGAAATTGAAATAAAAGATTCAGTTATAAAGAATTCGGATACCAGAGGCCTTTGGGCAAGCAATACTGAAGTTATTATCCAAAATACTCAATTTTTAAATAACGGGAACGATAATTATAACAAGGGTTATACAGCGGCAATCCATTTGGAAGGAGACGACTCCGAAGTCATAATTGAAAATTCAACTTTTCAAAATAATGACGTTGGAATTCGAATTGCCACTTGTATTGATTTTTTAGTCAAAAACAATATTTTTACCGACAATGTTACCCCGATTGAAACCAATTCTCTTTGTGGTCAATTTTCCGGCAATGAGGCTGAAAACAATACTGAGAGCAACGGAATATTAATAACCGGTTTTGGACTAATAGGGGAATCCGACCAAATTAGTCTACAGAAAGATAATATCCCATATGTTATTGAAAACAGGCAAATAACCATTCCCGCAAGCAGTACCGCAATCATCCAGCCGGGAGTAATTATTAAATTCAAGGAAGGTCGTGAAATAACCGTCAATGGAACATTAAAGGCTCAGGGTAACCAAAATGAAAAAATAATTTTTACGGCATTTAGTGATGATGGGTACGGCGGCGACACCAACAATGACAGCACCAGCACCTCACTATTTGCCGGCTACTGGGATTATATTGAATTTTCAGCCTCCAGCACTAATTCAATATTGGAGCACGTAGTAGTCAGAGGAGGGGGATTCTACCAAACTGTATCATGGCACGCCGGGGCAATTACGGCGGAGGAAATAAATCTTGTTTTAAAAGATGTTTTAATCGAGAATAATAGGATAGGGGTGGAATTAAGAAATGAAGCCAATTTCAGCTCCAGCACGGAAGGTGTAGTTATTAAGAATAATCGGATTGGTATCTGGAGGGGGAGCGATTGTCCAAATTTAAACGGGATTACCTTTGAAGAAAACGAGGATAATGATATTTGGCCGAGCGGGTGCGGCCCCTAGGCTTGACAAGTTAATATAATGTACGTTATTATGTACATATAGGATAAATATTTATTCAATGTACTATGGAAGTAAAAACCACCCTACCCATATCTGAAGGGAGAAAAAAAATATTCAAAATAGCTGAAGAGGTCCAAAAACCTTCTACTTATTATACTCTAACTGAAAAGGGCAAACCGAAAGTTGTCGTTATGTCTGCCGAAGAGTTTGAATCTTGGCAAGAAACCATAGAAATTAAGAGGGAATTCCCCGACCTGAAAAAAGATATTAAAAAGATAGATAAGGCGGTAGAAACGGGTGATTACAAAAAATGGGCTACCCTTGATGACATAATGGCTAAATACGGGTATATAGCAACCAATAAAAATGATTAAATGGCCTGGCAATTAAAATTCTCCGAAAAAGCACAAAAAGACCTTAATGCCATCGGTCCTGAAAAAAGAAAAAGGATTTTAACCGCCCTAACAATCATCTCAAACGATCCCCTTTCTGGTAAAAAGATGCAAGGCGACCTGAAGGGACTTTATTCTTATCGGATTTGGCCATATAGGATAATTTATAAAGTTTATAAAAAAATTCTGCTTATTATGATTATCCGTATCGGACATCGCCAGGGCGTGTATAAATAAAATCCAGACGCAGCACAGCTCTCCTTGACTTCGAGACGAAATATAAGATAGTATTTTTATTAGCCACTTTCAAAACAAGGAGGAATCTAAATTGTCGGGAAAATACAGGAAGATTGCCAAAAAACTCAAGCTGAAAGACGTCGGCGAAGCCAATATCGGCGACAGATACCATTTTTGCGGAGAAAGACTGAGATTCGGAGAGGACGACAATAACCGCACCGTCAGCTACTGCCCCAGATGCAGAAAAACCGTAGCTACTATCAAGGTCCCGCGGTTCACTACGATAAAAGTCCCTCCCCACGACGATTAAACAAAAAGCCTCCGGCTCACCGGAGGCTTTTTAATTTAAACTAACGGATTAATCTAAAATCCTACAAAACTGCGAACTACTGATATAGGTATGGCGGAAACTCTGCCGTTTTCATTAACCTGACTGAGGCCGATTATATCCCCTGCTATATTAAACAAAGGACTGCCGGCCGCCTGGGAATCCTGAATATTCGTTTTAACGACATCCTCTGAAATAGAGGAAATAATTCCTTCGTTTACGGCAATATTGGGAACCGGCAGTAACAGCATCTCGGTACCGGTAGCTGCCTCTACCTCCTCGAACTCCATTTCTAATAGTAAAACTCTTTCCCCTATCTTAGTTTTATTTAAATCAGCAAAACCGGTAGTACTCAATCCCCCCTCACCCAGTTTTACCAGGGCCAAATTGTTTTCCAAATCCCGCTTCAATATTTGGTAAGAAGGCCACTGGCCGTCCACGTAAAAGTAGAATTCCGAACCCTGGGGCACTAAATCAGCCAAGGTAACGATAAGGCCGTCGGAGGTCACCACAAGGCCGGAACCTTCCAGTATTTTTCCATCAACTGTTTCCGTTCTCACTCCCACAACCGTTTTATCCACCCTTTCTGCAGTCTGCGTCAAAGCGGTATTCTCTTGAACGGTAATCGTCTGAGTGGGATTGACCGTCACCTGCCTTTCTCCCAAGTAATCAAGGGAAATAAGATTCTGGAAAAGAGAATTTTCAGCCAGATAAGGCAAAAGGGAGGTCTGCGACCAGACCCCGCCTAAAACTCCCAATAGGAATACCGCAAGCGCTTTGAGGATTGTTTTTGACATTGTTTAAGAAACCGAGATCTTCTCTGTTTTTTTATTCTTCTTAACTAAGTCCTGGGGAGTCCTGAAAACTATCCTGCTATCCTCGACATCAATAACAATCTTATCACTGCCGCCTATCTCTCCGGAAACTATCTTTAGAGCAAGAGGATCTAAAACCAGTTTTTGAATTACTCTTTTAAGAGGCCTTGCTCCTAAGTGCGGATCAAACCCTTTTTCGGCCAAAAGTTCTTTAGCCGGCTGGTTGATTTTAATGCTGATGTCCTTGCCCGCCAGCCTTCCTATGACCTTGTTTAATTCCAATTCAACTATCTCCTTAATTTCTTCTCTTCCAAGATAATCGAAGATGACGATTTCGTCTATCCTGTTCAGAAATTCCGGCCTGAAGCTTTCTTTTAAGGCGTCCATTACTTTACTCTTCAAGCCTTTTTTCTCCCCTTCTGCTGAATCTTCGGAAAATCCCAAAGCGCTCATCTTGGCTATATATTCTGAGCCTATGTTGGAAGTCATTATCAAGATGGCGTTTTTAAAGGAAGCTGTTCTGCCTTTAGCGTCGGTTAATCTTCCATCCTCTAATATCTGCAGAAGAATGTTAAAGACGTCGGGATGGGCTTTTTCTATTTCATCCAGAAGAATAACCGAATAGGGCCTTCTCCTGATTTTCTCTGTCAGCTGGCCCCCTTCATCGTATCCGACATAACCCGGAGGAGAGCCGATAATTTTAGAAACCGTGTGCTTTTCCATATATTCTGACATATCCAGCCTGACTAAGGATGACTCGTCGTTGAAAAGAAATCCGGCCAGCGCTCTGGCGGTTTCGGTTTTTCCAACTCCGGTCGGTCCTAAAAATAGGAAAGACCCCAAGGGGCGGTTCTGCTCTGAAATACCGGCCCTGGAGCGTCTAATGGCGTTGGAGACGGCCACTATGGCTTCTTTCTGGCCAATAACCCTCTTGGATAAAATGCCTTCCATTTTCTCCAGTTTTCTAGCTTCTTCCTCTATCAACCTGGTTAAGGGTATCCCCGTCCAGCGGGAAACCACCCTGGCCACGTCCTCCTCTCCGACTTCTTCTTTCAATATGCGGTGCTTTTTCTGGAAACGAATCAATTCTTTTTCCTTCTTTTGAATTTCCTTCAAAAGCTCGGGGATTTCCCCGTACTTTATTTCAGCCACCTTTTCGAGATTGCCCTCCCTTTGGGCAACTTCGGTTTGGAAGGTCAAACTCTCCACTTCTTTCCTCAGGCCCCTGATTTTCTGTATTAAATCTCTTTCGGTTTTCCATTTAAGCTCCAAGTTATTAGCCTTGTCTTTAAGGTCAGCCAATTCCCGGTTTAGGGCGGTAATCTTCTTTTTAGCGGCAGCTCCGCTTTCCGTCTTCATGGCAGCTTTTTCTATTTCAATCTTTTGAATTTCGTGCTTAAGCTGCTCCAGCTCGGTAGGCTCAGACTCTATTTCCAGCCTCAAAGCGGAGGTGGCTTCATCCATTAAATCGACTGCCTTGTCCGGCAAAAACCTGTCTGTAATGTACCTTGCTGCCAATTCGGCCGCAGCCACTAAAGCCGAGTCTTTAATCCTTACTCCGTGGTGGACTTCGTATTTTTCTTTTATACCCCTCAATATGGCAATGGTATCTTCAACGGAAGGCTCTGACACGTAAATCGGCTGGAACCTCCTCTCAAGAGCGGGATCCCTTTCAATGTATTTTTGATATTCTTTCAAGGTGGTGGCTCCAATAGCCCTCAATTCTCCCCTGGCTAAAGCGGGCTTTAAAAGGTTAGAGGCGTCAATTGCCCCCTCAGCCGCTCCCGCTCCCACTAAAGTATGGAGTTCGTCGATGAATATTATGTATTTGCCTCCGGCTTTGCTGATTTCTTTCAATAAGGCCTTAACCCGGTCTTCGAATTCCCCCCTGTACCTGGTACCGGCCACAAGAGAGCCCAAATCAAGGGAAATAACGTCTTTGCCCCTCAAAGACTCAGGCACCTCCCCCCTAATTATCTTCTGGGCCAAGCCTTCAATAATAGCGGTTTTTCCCACTCCGGCTTCCCCTATTAAAACAGGATTGTTTTTAGTTCTGCGGGAAAGAACCTGCATCAGCCTTCTGATTTCATTGTCCCGTCCTATAACCGGGTCTAATTTCCCCTGGCGGGCCAGTTCGTTTAAGTTTTTGGAATATTTCTCTAGGACCTGGTATTTGGATTCGGGATCCGGGTCGGTAATTTTTGTCCCTCCCCTGATTTCAGAAAGAACCTTTAAAGCTTCTTCGTAATTAAGTTTTCCGAAGTTTAATCCCTCGCCCCCGGATTGCAAAAAAGTTGCTTTTTCCAAAATGTCTCTGGCTTTAACGTCGCTATCCAACAGAGCCAAAAAGAAATGCTCGACTGACATGAACTCGTCTCCCATTTTCATGGCTTCCTGTCTTGCCCGCTCCAGAACCTTATTCATGTCCTGGGTTAAATAAAATTGGCCCATCGCCTGGGGAGCGGCTGCCGAGGGAATTTTTTCCAAAGCAGCTTTAGTTTTTTTCTCCAATCCTTCAATATCTACTGCCATCTTCTGCAACAATGTTAAAACCACGCTTCCTTCCTGGGAAATGAGCGCTAAAAGCAAATGCAGAGCATCGACCTGCTGCTGACCGGCCTGCCTGGCCGCGTCTTGGGCGGCTAGAATCGCCTCTTGAGCTTTATGGGTAAAGTTTCCTCCGTTCATATTCATATTGTATCACAATCCAGTTTAACAAAAAATTAAGGGAAATCAACCCCCCGAAAGGAAAGCGGGAGAAGGTCCGGATGTTCGCCGGACGCGCCTCCCGCTTAGGCCTAGCTCCGATGTTAGCGGAGCTGGAGCCTTAAAATCAAAAGGCCTGGCGCTCGGCCAGGTCCAGTGATTTTTGTCTTTGCTTGTTAACTACATGAACCTAACCGTGCGCCGTTTACTAACGACGACAACCAACAGGTTAACGGTTAGATTCATCGAATTCTTCATATTAAAATTATGACGGATTAGCGGGAATCTTGTTACACTACCCCTCCCACTCTTCCAAGGTGGCTTGCAAAGTCATTTCCTCTCCGTCCCTTAATACTTTCATATCCACCACGTCACCCGGAGACTGATTGTAAATCATTTCCCTAAGCGTATTGTCAGCGGTTAGTTTTTCGCCGTTAAACTCTAAAATTATATCTCCCTGCAAAATGCCGGCCTTGTCTGCAGCCGAATCTTCGACTACGGCAGCCTCGCCGTCTCCGCTGGATACCCACGCCCCTTCGCTTACAGGCAAATCGTTGGCTTCCTGGACTTCAGGGGTAATCGTAAAATAGCGAATTCCCAAAAAAGCATAGGTTATGCTGCCCGTTTCCATTACTTGCTCAATGTCCCTCTTTGCTTTATTTACGGGAATGGCAAAGCCGATGCTTTGGGCGCCGATAACCGTAGCGGTGTTAATTCCTATCACCTTGCCGCTTAAATCCAAAAGAGGCCCTCCGGAATTCCCCTGGTTAATGGCAGCATCCGTTTGAATGACCTCCTCTATCACTTCGGTGATGCCGGCTCCGGAAGCTGTGATAGTTCTATCCAATCCCGAAACAACGCCGACAGAAACGGTATTTTTGAATTCACCCAGGGCATTTCCGATAGCAATGGCGGTCTGCCCTATTTGGAGGCTCTCGGAATCGCCCAGCCGTATAACCGGAAAGGATATTTGCTTTAAGTCGCCGGAACCGTCTATTAATTTTTCCGTCTCTATTTTTAAAATAGCCAAATCCTGGACTGGATCCCTGGCTAAAACCCTTGCCTCAAAGCTTTTTCCGTCGTTGGTAAAAACAGTGTACTGAGCTTCCTCATCCAAAACCACGTGCTTATTGGTCAGTATCATCCCGTCTTCGGAAACGATAAATCCCGTTCCCCCGCCGATTTCCTGCTCTTCGGTTCCTATTTGCCGCCTTTGGGGAATTTGAATATCGAAAAGCGAATCGTCCCCGAAGGGATTGTAGTAGTACTCCTCGAAAACCGGCAGGTCCTTGCTGACGATTATGCTGACCACGGCAGGTGAGGCTTTTTCCACGGCAGAAATAATTTTCTCTTCGTGGGTGGTCTGGGGAATATATTTTACGGTCTCTTCCTGCTCGCCGAATTCCGGCAGGCTTATTTCAAATTTTGACAGGTAATCTTTGGCTTCGAGATATAAAAAGCTGCCAGCCACGCTTCCGGCCAGAAATCCGAAAGACGAAGACAAAACAACCGTCAGAACTATCAGCCAAAGGCCCCTGGACTTCCAAATCTTCGGAAGTTTTATCTTGGGAAGTTTTATCTTGGGAAAATCAGGCATTTGGTACATAGTTTTATTTGTTCTTTTTTTTATAATCTTCGACCGCCGCATTTACTCCGGCCTGGGCCAAAGCGGCGCAGTGGATTTTAACCGGAGGAACAGGGCCGATTTCTTCTTTGATGTCTTCGTATCCGACTTTTAAAGCGTCATCAAGGGTTTTACCTTTAATCAATTCGCAAATCATATCGGAAATGGCAATAGCGTGGCCGCAATTATGCACTGCAAATCCTTTTATTAAATAAGAATTGGGGGTCCCTTTTACTAAAATATTATATACAAATCCAGTATATTTTTTCCTAATTATATTCTTTATAGGAACTAAAAAGTGATTTTTTTTTGAATGGACAAACTTATGTTTTCTTTTGATTTGAAAAAGTATATCATAAACGTCTTTAGCGCCCACCCTGCGCCCCTCAATCAAATTTCTTGATTTATCTTTTTTCCTTTTTCTAATAGAAGAAAATACTCCATTCCTTGCAAGTATTTCTTGAATTTGAACCGTTAATTCCGGCGAAGCGGTTGTAATTTCCCATCTAGGGTTCCCCTTTTTCCTTCTCCAAGCCTTACATCCATCACCATTAATATAAGTCTCGATCATCTCCCATTGTTTTTTAGGGGGTAGTACTAATATTTCCCCCGATAACTTCTTTTTGTGGGCATAACGGCCGGCAACAGACTCAAAAAATCTTCCCCACTCTCTTGAACAGACTCGAATTTCAGTAACATTCCCTCGGGTTCTTTTCGACGATTTTTTGCCGATAATTTCAAAAATCAACCCCTCAACCTCCGATATGTATTTCTTTTCATTTTTATTAAAGGCGAAATTCAAAACGCTGCCACTAGCGCAACAATACCCTTCTGCTAAATAATAGCCGATCAATCTCATTAATTTAGGCGTAAATTTGGGGTTGTCTTTAATTCTCTTATTACAAACAAACACTAAATAATCTCCTTTAGCAATTTCCTTGGCAGGTATAAAGTCGGGCTTTTGGGAGATTAATTCTTCTTCATTTGCCCTGAACCAGTCGCACAACCTGCTGGATCTTCTGGCTGATTTAAGCCAACTCCTTTTCACGCAGAGAATTGGATGCTCCGAGGTCACTGAAAAATTATTAAACGGGGAAACGAATGGTACAAATGTCAGCATGTCACCATTATAACTTCTCTTAAATCTCCTTATTACTTCCGTTAGCCTTCCATTGCTATTTAGAACTTTATCTTTGACAGCCAAAGATGAAATATCCCCCCAATCCCCCTCATTAACCAATACCTTGCCTTCGGGTGGCAAACATCCGAGCGTTTGGAATTTAGCGTCTCTGATTATTTCTTTATTTCCCTTCTTTTCAACCTTGATATATATCTTCATCACATCCCCGCACCTTAAATTCTGGGTGTCGCCGATTCCGTCGGCATCCTTAATTTCACCCATATTTTTGGGATTGGTAAAATGCTCTATTACTTTTTTGGAATAGTATTCTGCCATATTATTTTTTGTATCCTGATATTTCTCTCAGCCTTCCCACCACCTGGGGCAAAACCTTTAAAAATCTGTCTATTTCTTTGTCGGTGTTAAATTTCCCCAGAGAAATCCTAAGCGAGCTGTGGGATTTTTCTTCCGGAATTCCCAAGGCCAGAAGAACGTGCGAAGATTCCAGATTGTGAGACGAACAAGCCGATCCCGTGGAAACCGCAAAGCCCTTTTGGTCCAGGGCCATCAGCAAAGCCTCGCCCTCAATACCCTCAAAACCGAAATTAACGTTGTTAGGAAGCCTTTTCTCCAAGGAGCCGTTAAGCTCAGCGTCGGGAATAAGCTTGGGAATCTTTTTAATCAGCTTGTCCCGCAGCTGCCTCACCTTAACAATATTGACTTCGGTCTTAGGGCTGCCCGCCTCTTTGATTGCCGCCCCCAAACCAACAATGCCAGCTACATTTTCCGTACCCGACCTTAATCCTCTCTCGTGGCCGCCTCCGTATATCATCGGTTCAATGGGAGTGCCCTTTTTGACGAATAAAGCCCCGACGCCCTTTGGTCCGTAAATCTTATGCGAGCTTAATGTCAGCATATCTACTCCCAGTTTTTCAATGTCGCAATTTAAATAATTGGCTGCCTGAACGGCGTCAGTATGGAAATATATTTTCTTTTTTCTTTCTTTCAAAACTTTTCCTATTTCGGCTATCGGCTGAATCGTGCCCACTTCATTATTTGCGTAAATAATGGAGATTAAAACGGTATTGTCTTTCAGGGCTTTCTTTAAGTTAGAAACCGAAACTAATCCTTCTTTATCAACGGGCAAAAAGGTCACCTCGGCTCCCTCCTTTTGTAAAACCCGGCAAGGCTCCAAAACGGCATGGTGCTCAATTGAAGATATTATAATATGCGGCTTTTTTTGAGGGCCTCCTAAGGCCTTAACCGTCCCAAAAATAGCCAAATTGTCAGCCTCGGTTGCCGAGCCGGTAAAGAAAACCTCGTCTGCCCGGCAGTTCAAAAACTCGGCTACCCGCCCCCGCGCCTGGTCCACTGCCGCCAAAGCCCTTTGGCCGTAGCCGTGAACCGAAGAAGCGTTGCCGAACTCTTTTCTTAAATACGGCACCATATCCCTTAAAACCTTAGGGTCGATGGGGGTCGTAGAGGCGTAATCAAGGTAAACCTTGGAATTCATAGTTACATTTTAATACAGTTCTTTAAAAAATCAAACTAAAAGCGGAGTCGAAACCCCGCTTTATTTTACAAACTTTTTGAGTAAATCCGGTGCCGCTTGCACCAGTCAACATTAAGCATTCCTATCTCTCCCAGGCTTTTTCCATTGCCCTCCTCGATTTGGACGACTTCGCCCTCCTCAAACCGGAAGTCCTCCAGTGATTTTTTGAGCTCGGAGTAAAGAACCGCATTGCCTCCCCTTCCCCGATATTCGGGAAGCATGGCTACTCCGTTAAAATCAACTCTTCTGGTTTTTCTCATCTCCTTGAGCAAATGAAACCAGCCGAAGGGAAATATTTTCCCCTTAACCTTCTTTATCCCCCTGACGATATTGGGATAAACAAGGATGAATCCGGCCGGATTCTCGCCCTTCATAACTATTTTAATCAAGCGAGGATCGGCTATGTCAATAAGTCTGGCAGCGGTAAAATCCATCTCTTCCCGGCTCATTGGATAATGGTCGATGAGCTCCGTGAAGGTCTGATTGTAAATCCACCTCATTTTTTCTGTCCAGGATAGAAGCTCCCTTTTTCCGGAAAACGACTTCACTTGAAAACGCTCCCCGCCCCTGTTTTTAATTCGGTAGAAACGGGGCGAAAAATCCTGGTACTTTAAGATTCCGGAAAGGAAATCGCTTTTCTTTTCGAACCCGGCGGCAGATAGCAGGAAGTCGTAGTATGGATGGTTATATGGAATCCCCGTGGCCGGCAAACGATGGAAGCCCTCCACCAGCACTCCTCTTCCGTCCAAAGCGTGAAATCCCAGTGGTCCTGTAATCTCCGATAAGAAACGCCTCCGAGCCCAGCAGGAAGCGGCTTCAAACAGCAGCTCAACTGCCTCAACGTCGTCTACAGAATCAAAGTAGTAGAATAGGGCGGTCTTTTTTTTGTGAAACTCGTTGTAGCGCCTGTTATGCATAACCGCCACCTGGGCCAGCCGCTTTGTTCCGCTTTCTACGACAAAAAAGGCGGCCGTAGAATGGCGGTAAAAGGGATGCATTTTTGCGTCAAAAGCCGCTTTGACATCTGATTCCATAAAAGGCACCCAGAAATCCGAATCTTTATAGAGTTCGAAAGGGAATTCAATGAATTTTTTCACCTCGCCTTTGGAACGCGGGTTAATCTCTCTAACTATCATTTGCAACTCCTTCTATTTATTAATGAGCATTGCTTGGTGCTTTTTAACCGGCAATCCAAATTTTGTCAATCTATCTTACGTCGATGTATTCTTTGGTAAACGGTTTTTTAAAAATAACCGGCCAAATAACATTTAAAACGTATTTTGCGCACAATCTGAGAACGCCCTCTTTTTTAAAGCGGCGCGCCGAGCTTCTTACTTTCAAATTCAGAAAGAACCTTATCTTTCCCCGCTTTCCCAGCCGATAAGCCAGATCAGCTTCGTCTCCGAAAAGAGCTATGTTTTCATTAAAGCCTCCTACTTCCAAAAAGTGTTTTTTGACAACCGCGAAATTTCCGGCGTTGAGAGATGAGGCCAAGCCAAGAAAGCGGTTAAAAAAGCACTCTGCGGGCCAAGCCAGAAAATAATAAACGAAAAATAGGGCGAGTTTAATGTAAAAATTGCTGTCTATGGCGTAAGAGTAAGGGCCGGACACCACGATCAGGTCTTTGTCCTTTTCGAACTTTTCTGAAATTCTTTTAAGGTAATCGGAAGAGACAATCGCGTCGGCATCAAGAAAAAACAAAATATCCCCCCGGGCTTCGGCAGCTCCCCTGTTTCTAGCTAAGGTCACCCCTTTTTTCGGCTCTTTGATTATTTTTACTCCCGGAAATCCGGAGGCTATTTCGGCCGTTCTGTCGCTGCTTGCGTTATCAACGACTATGATCTCCCAGTCAGTAGCGTCTTTCTGGGAAAAAAGCGACTCCAGGCAGGAGCCGATATTTTTTTCTTCGTTGTAGGCTGGAATTATTACCGAAATCATTGCTGTCTTCTTATTTTAGGAGTAGTCCAAAATCCCATATATTTCCCCATCAACAGTCTGGTTTGAGCCTCCAGTGAAGGAAAAGAAGTGAAGAAAATCATTACTACCGGAAGCAAGAGCCATTCCAACGCGAAAAAAAGATATTTTCTTTTTTTATACAAAGGGGGCTTGGGAGGCAACATCATGATAGTGTAGTATGCCGAACCCAGCAGACCCAGCATGGCCAAGGTCAATCCTCTGCTGGTAAAAATCGGCAGGTTGTAGGAAAGCAGGGACCGGGAGAACTCCTCTCCCCCGAGAACTAAAGGCAGCCAGCCCAATAAAAATATGATGATGGCATTAGTCGCCCACGACCAATGCCCCTCGATAACCGAAAGAGCCATAAAAAATTCTTTCTTAAATGGTATCTTTTTGTTCTTCCTGAAAGCGAAAAGAAAGTAAGCAATGTCGGCCGCTCCATAGGCCCACCTCCGCTGCTGCTTGTAAACATTCTTCATCGTCTGAGAAAAACTCTTGGCTACGTTGGCGTCCATGGCAATGGGATAATTAAGAGGCACCACCCGATAATCGCCGTCGTACTTTAAAAAGCACTGCCAAAAAATTCGGGAATCATCGGAAACAGCATTAACCTGGCGAAAATCAACGTCAACTAAGGCTTTAAAGCTCATGGAGTGAGAAGAGAAAGTCAAAAGCTTTTCCGGCCTTTCCTGGCACATCATCTGCCAAAAAGTCGCTGAAAAAGAAAACATCCTGGAAATAGGCGGGGCTTCCCAAATATTGTTAGTAAAAAGAGGTATGGGCTGAAAACTGGCTCGAGTGGGATCTTTAACGGTTAGGTAGCTGTAAGTTAAGCAACTGAAATATTTCGGAAAACAGCTGGTATCTCCATCCAGAGAAGAAACAATGATGTTTTCATAGGAAATGCCCAACGGATCAATTATTTCTTCTTTGGCCCTCTTGAGCCCCCAAGTTTCATTAGAACCCTTGCCGGCCAGCTCTCCGGGAATGTCGGAAGGATGAAAGGTGATAAAAAGCTTGAAGAATTTATTCTTGAATTCTTTTTCTATGGCTTTGGCCATCTCCCTGCCCTCTTCCCCGGCCTTTTCTTCGCAGCTCAAAACCACTATTATTTTTTCTTTCGGATAATCGTTTTTTAAAACCGAATCTAAGGAACTTCTGACTATTTCGAGAGGCTCTTTATACACCGGAAATACTATTACGTGGTAAATGTCTTCCCATCGGGTTCCCGGCAAAGATTTTATTTTTTCCATCCAGTCGGTCTTTTTATTCTTCCCCATTTGTTTGTAAGAAGCTGAAAGATGGAAAGAGAAATAAGAGGTCCTGAAGAGCCAATAAATAACGAAGGATATGACGAATATGGCCATCCAAAGAGGCTGAAGCCAGGAAAGAACGACTATAAGGATTAAGGTGGTCCAGCTTAAAAGCCCGGGAAACATTTCCAGGGCCCGGTAGAGCCTCCTCTCTTTCTTGCTTTTCAAGTCGGAAGATTTCCCTATTTTAAGATAATACGGTACGGACATTTTAGAATAATTTTCTTGACTCTTCCCAAATAGCAGAATCGTTTTGCTTTTCCTTCATCCAATACCACCATTCCGCTCCCCATAAATAAAACTCGCTTATTCCGGTATTTTTGGCAAACTCGATATTATATTTAAACTGATTCAGGTTCATTGTTTTTTCCTGTTCCTCGAGAGGCGAATCATATAAAAGTTTCGGGCCCCATGGTTCGGCCTGAAGCTCGACGCCGATTACCTCTTTTCCAAAAACCTTTCTGACGATTTCCGCTTTCCGGTGATAAAAAACAGAAGGAAAGGGATACGTGATATAGCGATTAATCTGATGAACCCAGACTTTTTTGTACATGGTGACCCCTACTACGTCTCCGTACTTAGCTGCCATTATCCACAAGGGAAACTCTCCGCTTTCCGTAACAACCACGGGCCTGTCTTTCGAATCGAGAGACTTAACGAGCTCCACTTCCTCTTTCAGGAAATCCTCATCTACCCAAGGACAAACGCCAAAAGGGAAAAAAGGCTCATTCTCCACCTGCCAGCCCCAAATGGCATCGGAATCGTCGTACCTGGCAACTATCTCTTTAAGCAAATCCAGAATTTCCTGCTGCTGGTCTTCTTTAGATAAACCGGCTGCCCAGTCGGGAATATGGCATTCCGGCCAGCGAGGGGTCTTCATGCCTATGGCCAAAAGAATTTTAGCGTCCCTTTCGGCGGCCTCAGCTACCTGCCAATCAAGATCATTAAAATCATATTCCCCGTCGCTTTTTTCTATATAATCCCAATAGCTGGCTACCTTCATCCTTCTTACTCCCAAATCGTCGAGAAGGGCCAAATAGCTTTCCTGCCAATCCAAACCCAGAAGCTGGGCGTGCTTTTGGGAAAAAACCGCCCCCCAGCTGATATTTTCGGCAGGTTTTGCTTTGCCTAAAAAAAGATAGGAAGCGGCTATCAGAATCAGTACGGCTATTGAAATTAACGCCCACATTATTATTTTCTTCATAAAGACAACAAGGCTAGGCCGGCGCCCATAAGCAGTATGGCCGATATTTTCTGTAAAAGCACTTTACGGGAAACCTCTTCTCGGAGTATTTGAGGAAACTTTACCGATATGATAGCGGCGAAGAATAAAAGGAAAAAATACTTGGTTCCTTCCAGGGCGTTAATTATGCCGAGATAAGCGAGAGGGGCCAAAGCTATGGCCCAGTTTTGAAGCACCAAAGCCGCAGATCCCAGCAGCTGATTGGGAATAAGTATGAGCCAAGTTTTTTCTTTGGCTATTTTCGCCCCACCCAAAATATCATTTCTGACGTCTTTTGAAAAGAGGAAAAACAAGGCGGCTAAAAAGGCGCCCACCCTGCTCCAAATTATCCCGCTGATAAATGGATGGGAAAGATAGACGAATTTAATGGCAATAAAAAAGGCGGCAAAGAAAAAAGCTGAAACAGCGGCGGTTTTCAGGCTGTTTTTCGACAATAAGTTTTTTCCTTGATAGGTAATCAATATGGTGCCGGCCACTAGCAAAAGAAAGGCGCCTATCTCCCGCAATCCCAGCATCCTTTCCGCTTCCCCGGAAAGGAAGGTGAAAGTAAAAGTGAAAATAGGGAGAAGGGCGCCGACCGCCGGAACGATTCTCGAGGCTTCGAAATTCTTAAGACCCGAAAAGAGAAACCAGATGGCCAGAACGTGGCTGGCGCCGGCCAGCATTGCCAATAAGAAAACAGAAAGACTTGGAATTTCCAGCAATCCGAAAGGAGCGGCGGCCAGAACGACAATTCCCAGAAAGCCGACGTAAAAAGCGTAAACCTTGGGATCGGGTATCCTGCTCTTTAAAAGATGCTTGTCTATTATATTCACCAGGGCTAAAAGGAAGTAGCCCGATAAGGCGACAATCAGCCACAACATAGTTTTTCTATAATAAAGGTTCCTAATTGCCGGCCCTCCATATAGGCTTCCATTGCGCTTTCCGCAAAATATCCTTTATCCAGCCAGTCGAAAAGCCACTCTTTAGTATGGTCCGGCTTTCCCTGAGACAATCCGAATCCCGACCTTAAAAGCCATCTTTGGTTAAACCTTTCCTGAGAACCGATGGGAGGCGCCACTAAAATAGGCAAGCCGAGAGCGGAATAGAACGATAATTCAGAGGGCTTGGTCCAAAGAATATCGGTTTTTCTCAAAGCCTCGTTGAATTTGCCAAAGTAGGAATTAATGTCTTTAGCGAAAATAATATCGACTTTTTCCGGATTATCCAAGTTTTCAAGAAAATAATTTCTGACTTCTTTTCTGATGCCGGCCACTAATATAATTTTCACCTCGCCGCTTTTAAGTTTTTCAGCTAAATTCTTTACTATTTCCACTCCCAGCTCCTTTTGCGCGCCAGCCCCTCCGACAGCGAACATGATAGTCAGAGGACGAGAAGGCGAGGGAAGCTCTCCCAGCTCCCTTTTAACCATCTCTCCGTAAGTTCCGTAATATCTTTTTTGAGGGTCAAGATTGGCCAGTCTCTGCTTAAAATCGCCCTTTAAAACGGCCATATCCTCTCCCCCTATGTTTTCCTTGGGCAAGGGGAATCCCGTCAAAAATATGTTATCGGGACTAACTCCGTAAAG
>Ga0172381_10002307_pt1 | contig 21219 bp, 18 predicted proteins | sample Leawel6488metaG_FD_119754 | JGI IMG/M metagenome (GOLD analysis project Ga0172381, IMG submission 119754) | Leachate microbial communities from a municipal landfill in Southern Ontario, Canada - Leachate well 64-88 metaG | ecosystem: Engineered > Solid waste > Landfill > Unclassified | place...
GCCAGTATCCTTAATGGCGCGCATATGACGAGGGGCAATATACCCTGAGGCACCAATCAACGCAAAATTTTTCACAACATCATTTTTTAAAGCACCACAAATATACGCAAAAAGAGCTAAAGTGATACTCGGGCGGTACAAGGGAACGTAAATTGTATATAAACGCAAGTTGCATCCCTTGGTCACCTTGTGCTTATTTTTCTCTATAGAGTGTCTTCCGGTCCGATGGGAATGTAGGGGCCATCCTTAGCTTCGAATATTGCTGTGCCGTTTGCTATAACTTCAAGATTATGAAATACTCCGGCAGGAATCTCAAGCCCGTAACTACCATCGCAGGGGTCCAGAAGATAGCTCTCTTTCAGAGTCTTATCATCGTTATAAAGATATACCTTTATTGCCCCTCTTAGAACAATATATGATTCAGAAATTTTTTTGTGCCTGTGAATAGAAATCTTGGTTCCCGGTTCAAGGGCGTTGATCATCTTTTGGGCGTTGGAGTTATATGACTCATGAAGATTGAAGTTCATCCTAAGGCGGGGAGACTCCTTTGCCTGGCTGGTTATATTATCCAGAAGACTATTGTCTATAAGAATTGTGTTTTTCATAGTACATCTTTACTATACATCTTTTTTACTATACATCTCCTGGTAATAGCGTTGATAGTCGCCTGAAGTGACATTGTCCAGCCACTCCTGGTTTTCAAGATACCAGCAGACCGTGCGCTCCATTCCCTCTTCAAACTGGAGTGAGGGCGACCAGCCTAACTCTTTATGCAATTTGGTGGAGTCAATGGCGTAGCGAAGATCGTGACCAGCCCTGTCTGTAACAAATGTTATGAGCGAATCACTCGTGCCTGCCGGTCGTCCTAACTGCTTGTCGACAACCCTTATCATCAGCTTAATAAGATCTATGTTCTTCCACTCGTTAAATCCGCCGATATTATAAGTCTCACCAACACGACCACGGTGAAAAATAAGGTCTATCGCCACTGCGTGGTCTTCTACATAGAGCCAGTCACGGATATTTTCGCCTTTTCCATATACAGGAAGGGATTTGTTATGGCGTATATTATTGATAAACAGAGGTATAAGTTTTTCGGGGAATTGATAACTCCCATAATTGTTCGAGCAGTTGGAGATCTTTACAGGAAGAGCGTAGGTGTCGTGAAATGCGCGCACGAAGTGATCCGATGAGGCTTTTGAGGCTGAATATGGGGAGTGTGGGTCGTACTTTGTGCTCTCAAGGAAAAATGTACCGTCATTTTGGAGTGATCCGTAAACTTCATCGGTAGAGACGTGATAGAAAAGCTTTTCTTCAAAGGAGTTCTCCCAGTAAAGACGAGCAGCCTGCAACAGTGTAAGTGTGCCCATAACGTTGGTTTGAGCAAATGAAAACGGGTCTTTGATAGATCTGTCTACATGGGATTCTGCTGCCAGATGTATTACTCCGTCTATCTGATTATCTGCAAATACTTTTTTGATAAATTCGAAATCGCAGATATCGCCCTTGATAAACTTGTAGTTGCTTCTATGCTCTACATCCTTTAGATTGGCCAGGTTGCCCGCATATGTAAGCTTATCAAGATTGATGATACGGTATTGTGGGTATTTATTTACCATTAACCGCACGAGGTGGGACCCGATAAATCCTGCACCACCTGTTATCAATATGTTTTTCATCCGTAAATAATTTTAATTTCATAGGTTGTCAATACAGCTATGCAACGATGTGCGCCAGTAAGGAATCTCAATCCCGAAAGCTGTCTTTATCTTACTTTTATTGAGTACGGAAAAAGCCGGTCTTTGAGCCTTTGTGGGAAACATTTCGCTTGTGACAGGCATAACCTTGCATTTTAGACCTGAATAGCTTACAATTTCGGTTGCAAAGTCGTACCAGGAACAGACACCTTCGTTAGAGAAATTGTAAATGCTGTTGATTTTTTCGTTAAAACCAGCTTTTTTATTGTTGTTTTGGTCAACAATGATTCCGATGGCCGAGGCAAGATCGGTGGCATTAGTAGGGGAGCCTATCTGGTCGAACACGACATTTATTGTATCCTGTTCAGAGGCAAGACGCAGGATTGTTTTAACGAAGTTGCCGCCATAGGTTGAGTAGAGCCAGGATGTCCGGATTATTATGTAGCGGCAACCGGACGCGGCAATGACATTTTCTCCTTCAAGTTTGGTGCGGCCGTAAACAGAGAGGGGCGAGGTTTGATCCTTCTCTCCATATGGGAGCGGACCATTTCCGTCAAAGACATAGTCAGTAGAAATGTGAATGAGCAGCGCCCCAGCTTCTGCCGCAACAGCGGCAAGAATACCGGGCGCCTCCCCATTGACCCTCTGTGCAACCTCGGGATTATCTTCTGCCTTGTCCACAGCTGTGTATGCTGCGCAGTTTATTATTATACCAATGTTATTATCATTCACATACCGCCGCACAGCATCTACATTACATATGTCCAATTCTGCAATATCGGTATAGCAAACGTTAGGTGTTGTACCTGATGATTCAAAAAGCCTGTAGAGTTCGCAACCAAGTTGTCCGTTAGCACCTGTGACCAGAATTCCGCCCATTTTTAATAGAGTTTTTGGTTATAGTCGAAAAGTGTGGCATCCATTAATGAGGGGTGCTTTTTATCCCGCTCACTCAGGATAATATCCGAGAGTGGCAGTTTCCAATTTATGTTCAAAGCAGGGTCATTCCAGCGAATTGCCCGCTCATATTCAGGAGCATAATAGTTATCTGTTTTATATTGGACAATTGTTTTATCACTCAATACCAGAAAACCATGAGCAAACCCCCTCGGGACAAATAACTCTCTTTTATTTTCCGATGATAACTCAATCGCAACATGATGCCCGAATGTAGGAGCCCCAACTCTTATATCAACTGCGACATCAAGAATTCTGCCTAAAATAACGCGCAAAAGCTTAGATTGACAATAGGGAGATATTTGGTAATGAAGTCCGCGCAAAACCCCGTAGGAAGAGCAGGATTCATTATCCTGAATAAATCTGGTATTGCAAATCTCCTTCTCGAAACGGGATGCAATAAACGATTCCATAAAATACCCCCGGGAGTCACCATGTACCTTTGGGTCTATAATAAATACTTCCGGAATTACTGTGGGGGTGAAAATCATATTGCTTGTAATTTATATGTTTTTGTTGAATTCTATCTTTTTAACAGACTGAGAAGGTATTGGCCGTATTGATTTTTGATCATAGGTTGTGCAAGTTCCTCAAGCTTCTGATCCGTAATCCATCCGTTACTGAAAGCTATCTCCTCCAGACATGCAACCTTAAGACCTTGACGTTTCTCTATAACCTCAACAAAGGTTGAAGCATCTGACAAAGAGTCGTGAGTACCGGTATCCAGCCAGGCAAAACCTCGCCCAAGCAGTTGAACTTTAAGCTTTTCATCTTTAAGAAACTCTTGATTCACTGTTGTTATTTCAAGCTCTCCGCGTGCAGATGGCTTAGTTCTTTTTGCCACTTCCACTACTTTATTGGGGTAAAAGTAAAGACCAACTACTGCATAATTACTCTTGGGTTCCTTTGGCTTCTCTTCAATGCTTAAAACTTTACCATTCCGGTCAAATTCCACCACTCCATATCTCTGAGGATCGTTCACCCAATAGCCGAATACAGTAGCTTTTGCTTCTTGTTCGGCGGTTTTGACTGCCTCCAGTAACATATTGGAAAAAGATTGTCCGTAGAATATATTATCGCCAAGAACCAGACAAGCAGAGTCATTGCCGATGAATTTTTCTCCAATTATAAACGCTTGTGCAAGTCCATCGGGCGATGGCTGCTCTGCGTATTCCAACCGGACACCATAATCACTGCCATCGCCCAGCAACCTGCGAAAACCAGGCAGATCTGCCGGTGTGGAGATAATGAGAATTTCCCGTATACCCGCCAGAAGCAGTACAGAGACAGGATAATAAACCATCGGCTTGTCATAAATAGGAAGCAACTGTTTTGAAACCCCCTTAGTGATAGGATAAAGACGTGTTCCTGAACCTCCGGCCAATACAATGCCTTTCATAGTTAAGATTTTAAAAGGAAATTAATAAACAAATGTAACAATTTTTTCACATAATTTGCGTCTCCATGTGATCTCCATGTGATTTCCATGTGATTTATCTTTTGGTACAAATTTTGCAGCTTTAAAAGCTAAATAAATAATAAATTAATTATTAACTAAAAAATTAGTATTATGAGATTTAATAAAAAAGTGGAAGAGGTATTGAATAAACAGATCAATGCCGAATTCTGGTCAGCATATATGTACCTGTCTATGTCTGCATATTTCGAAGCAAAGGGGTTAAAAGGGTTTGCAAATTGGATGAGAGTACAATATCAGGAAGAGGTTACTCACGCAATAAAGTTTTATGATTATATTCTGGGTCGTGGAGGAAATGTTAAGCTGGAAGCCATAGCAAAGGTACCTACCGACTGGAAAGGAATTGTGGATGCTTTTAAGGAGACCTATAACCACGAGTGCAAGGTTACTGAGATGATTCATAATTGCTATGAAGTGGCTATGAGCGAGAAAGATCACGCAACCTCAAATATGCTTCAATGGTATATAAACGAACAGGCTGAGGAGGAACATAATGCACAGACAATTCTGGATCAGCTTAACCTTATAGGAGAGAACGGACAAGCGATTTACCTGCTGGACAAAGAACTTGCTACCAGAGTTTTTGTAGATTCAACTAAAACTGCCAACTAACTTAAAAGGTAAGTAGGGAAAGAAAAAATTTTTAAGGGGATGCATTTTGCATCCCTTTTTTTGTAAATTTGTCGGACTGTATTCAAAAAGGCAACATTACTAATAACAATTCTATGGTCCTGGGTTTAATCCAAAATATCGCAACTTTACTGGCATTTAGTTTATTGTACGACTTGGTCTGGGGCAGGGAAAATCGTTTCAACAAAATACTGTACAAAATTCTCTTAGGCATTGTAATTGGTGGTATAGGTATTATCCTTATGATGACTCCTTGGGTAATGACGCCAGGAGTGGTTTTTGATACCCGTTCAATTTTACTTGTTAACACAGGCCTCTTTTTTGGCCCTGTCCCAACATTAATAGCAGTTCTGATAACCGCTTTATTCAGAGTTTATTTGGGAGGGCCTGGTGTCTATATGGGTGTAGCCGTTGCCATTTCGTCAGGTGCAGTTGGGTATCTTTGGAAGAGATTCAATCCTGATTGGAGAAAAGGAAATTATATTATAGATCTGTTTAAAGTGGGTTTGTTAACCCACATAATTATGCTTTGCTGGACAATTCTATTGCCAAATGAGTTGATTCTTCTTACTCTTAAGAAGATAATATTTCCGGTACTAATAATCTATCCTCTCGGAGTCATAATGCTTGGACGGATTTTGATTGATAGAATGTCCGGGTGGAAAATGAAAAATGAACTTAAACTGACGGGAAAGAGATATGAGACATTCATAAATGCCAATAAAGACTGTATGTTTGTCAAAGATGAACAGTTTAGGTACATCATTGCGAATGACAAAATGTGTGAGTTCTTTAATAGATCAAAAGAGGAGATTATAAACAAAACAGACTCTGAGCTGGATTCCCTGAATCTTATCGCTCCTTGTCCATTTTCGGATAAAAGAGCTTTGGAAGAAGATAAATTATTCACAGTAGAGGAGAAGCTGGGAGAGAGTGTGTACGAGATAACCAAGTTCCCGGTTTTTCTTAGCAAAGAGAAGATAGGGGTCGGCGGAATTATGAGGGATATTACTGAGAGTAAAAAGAAGAGAGAGCTTCAGCAGGTTTTACTGGATATTTCCAGAATATCCATTGAAGATACAGATCTGAGAACTTTTCTCGGGAAGATCCATTCACAAATGCGCAGGGTAATAAAGTCTGACAATGTTTATATTGCGCTGTACCACAGCGACGAGAATAAATACAGTTTCCCTTACTATGTGGACGAGTATGATAAATTTGAGAGTGACGAGAAGATATCCTTAGAAAATTCATTGACCGATTATATAAGAGTGAGTGGAAAAGGGAGGCTTATCACAGTTGAAACAGAAATAGAAATTGAAAAAGAGTACCATCTTGAGATATTCGGGGAATACTCTCCGGTATGGATGGGGGCACCATTAATGAACTCCTCGTTAAAAGAGGTGATAGGTGTAGTGGTTGTTCAGGATTACAAAAATGCAAACACATACAATCAGGAAGATTTGCTTATCCTGGAAATTGTTGCAAGCAATATCGGAACGTTCATCGAAAGACTGACCAATCTGAACAATCTTAAGGCAGCAAAGAAGAGAGCAGAAGAGAGTGACCGGCTCAAATCTGCATTTCTTGCGAATATTAGCCACGAGATCCGTACACCAATGAACGGAATTATCGGTTTTACAGATGTATTAATGGAAGAGATTACCGACGAAAAACAGAAGGAGTATGTCTCAATCATTAATAGTAGTGCCTACAGATTGCTGAACACTGTTAATGATGTAATAGACGTTGCAAAAATTGAAGCAGGCCAGGTTGCCGCTCATAATGAACTCTTTGATGTAAATGATGTTTTGAATGAAGTTTACTCCTTTTACAATAATATAAAGCTCCCTTTTGAATTTATCCTTTCTACACCATCGAAAGGGAAGAGAGAGATAAGAACCGACAAGACAAAATTACTCCATATCTTTTCAAATCTTGTAAGCAATGCTTTCAAATTCACCTCAGATGGGGCTGTCGAATTCGGTTATGAAATTGACAACAATCAAATGATTTTCTTTGTTAAGGACTCCGGATTGGGAATATCCAAAGAGGATCAGGATAAGATTTTCAATCGCTTCTACCAGGTTGGTGGAGGAAATCAACGAATCTATGAGGGTACAGGACTCGGGCTTTCAATAGTTAAAGAGTATGTAAATCTTTTGGGTGGAACAATTTGGGTTAAGTCGGAACCTGGGACCGGTACCCAATTTTTCTTTACAATATGCTCAGAGGCAGAGGCCGACTAAAGCGCCCGATGTTCCTACAGACTCCAATATTTCATTTTGCAGATTTTGTTCCGGTAAATACCTTTCACATCTACAAAGACGGCATTGTCGTTGACAAATGGAAGAAAGTAATTTTCGTCCAGATCCCGATACTCCTGGTGCGATACAGTGACAACGATTGCATCATATCCGCCGGCTGGTTTCCCGAGAAGTTTAATTCCGTACTCTTGCCAGACATCTTCTGCAGAAGCGTAAGGATCAACCACATCAACAACACAGCCATAATCCTCAAGTTCCCTGATAATGTCTACAACCTTAGAGTTGCGTATGTCTGAAACATTCTCCTTAAAGGTAAGTCCCATAACAAGAACCTTTGCTCCCAATACACTTTTGCCCTCTGCAATAATCTGTTTTACAATTTTTTTGCCTATATACCCACCCATTGTGTCATTAATATACCTGCCTGCATTTATTATTTGAGGATGATATTTAAGCTCTTTCGCCTTGTGTACAAGATAATATGGATCTACCCCAATGCAATGTCCACCCACCAGACCCGGAAAGAAATTCTGAAAGTTCCACTTAGTACCGGCAGCCTCCAGAACGTCAAAAGTATTTATACCGATACGGCTGAAAATTATTGAAAGCTCGTTCATCAAAGCTATGTTCACATCCCGCTGGGTATTCTCTATAATCTTGGCGGCTTCTGCAACCTTGATGCTCGGTGCCCTGTGGACACCTGGAGTTATTATTGACTTGTAAACTGCAGCAATGGTCTCCAGAGCGTCAGAATCACAGCCTGACACAATCTTCACGGTATTTTTGAGTGTGTGTACCTTATCTCCCGGATTGATCCTTTCAGGGGAGTAGCCAATCTTAAAATCAATGCCGGACTTTAGACCGGAGAACTCTTCCAGTACCGGAACACAATCCTCTTCGGTGCAACCGGGATAGACAGTAGACTCATATATAACATAATCCCCTTTTTTCAAAGCCATACCCACAGACTTGGAGGCCGAAAGCAGAGGCGTAAGATCGGGTTGATTATGTTTGTCTATGGGTGTAGGAACAGCTACAATAAAGAACGAAGCCTCCCTTAACTTATCTATTGATGAAGTAAACTCAATATCGCAATTTTTAAAGCTTTCAGGTCCATATTCATTTGTCGGATCTATCCCCATCCTCAATTTTGAGAGTTTATTCTCATTTATGTCAAATCCTACAACAGTATATTTTTTGGCAAATTCCAAAGCGATTGGCAGTCCGACATATCCTAACCCTACCAACGCTAGTTTGGCTTTCTTGTTTTTGAGTTTATCGACCATTCTATTATTAATTTATTTTGGTGCAAATGTATAAAAATTGATGCAACTTTTTCTTAATATCTCCTTATAAACTCAAAAGGCTTTGTGAATGGGTAGAGCATTGCCTCAGGCAGAACGCCGCTCCAGGGTTTTCCTTCGGGAGAGAGGGGCTTGAGATAAAGATCCATTAACTCTTTTTTCTGTTTCATCTGGCCTGAAATACCAATTTTGCGAAGTTTGCAGAAGGGTTTCCAAGGTGACTTCCAGGCGTGCCAAAGGTGAAACCATGTCCAGACCCAATAGAACCATAATGAAGGTTTACTTTCTGAACGGTTCACCGCTTCAATGGCCATTTCACTGCAGGCCAGATGGTCGAATGGCCAGAACTCCAGAGGGTCGGTGGCAAAAACTGCTTCCGGGTTAAGGCTGTCAATCAGCTCTTTGAAGTGCGTTACCCCTTCCTCAAATCCCGGTTTTCCCAGACGTGATACAATTGAATCCGGCAGGTGAAGACGGTGTATGGACTCCTTTTGTATGCTCAATCTCTGAGCAACTTTTTCTGACAGAGCAATACGCGCCTGTTTAGTCAATTCCTGATCCCGTGCTGCACCCGACCCTTCACCATCTGTCAAGTAGAGAATGTCAACCTTTCCGCCGCTCTGCAAGGTTTGTATCATCAATCCGCCTAAACCTATAACCTCATCATCGGGGTGGGGGGCAATGATTAGAATTGACTTGAAACTAATTGTCCCGGTAGATCTAAACAGACAAATTGTCTGGTATATAATTTTTGTAGCTGCTTTCTTTAAGATTTTTTTAAGCATAATATTTGGGGAATAGACATTATCTATACAATAAAGGTATGAATTTTTTGTTTAATGCGTCCCTACGTGATCCAAATATCCAAAAATCGTTACATTTGCAATTTCCATAGTAAACTAAGAAATAATGAATAAAACCGCCGACTACAGACTAACAATAATTGTTCCTGTATATAACGAAGAGGATAATATTTATTCCCTGGAATGCAAGCTATCGGAGTTTTTGGCACAGACTTCCAATTTCCCCACTTGTGTCCTGTTTGTAAACGATGGATCCAAAGATGACAGCATCAACCGGATTGTCGAAGTTTGCAAACGACAGAAAGATTTTTACTATCTCAGCCTGCAGAAAAACAGCGGGTTAAGTACTGCTGTGAAAGCAGGAATAGATTCCAGCTTTTCTGCCTATGTAGGCTATATAGATGCCGACTTGCAGACAACGCCAGAGGATTTTGGTCTTTTAATTCCGTATGTAGAAGATTACGAAATGGTTATGGGCATAAGAGCGAATCGCAAAGACTCTTTTGTAAAGAGTATCTCTTCTAAAATAGCCAACAGCTTTCGCAGGTTTATGACAAAAGATGGAATTGAAGATACCGGATGCCCGTTAAAAATTATGTGGACAGATTATGCAAAACGGATTCCCCTTTTTAACGGTATGCATCGTTTTCTTCCGGCACTTATTCAACTTCAGAATGGCCGCGTAAAACAGGTTCCAGTCAGACACTTTCCCAGAGTGGCCGGCGAGTCTAAGTACAACCTGAGAAACAGACTGGTAGCACCATTTATAGACTGCTTCGGGTATAGATGGATGAAAAAAAGATACATCAACTATAAAGTAGGACAGAACAACTTATGATCTATGTAATCGGGTTTCTGGCTCAAGCATTTTTTGCTGCCCGCACACTACTGCAATGGATTTTGTCGGAAAGGGCGAGAAAGGTCTTGTCGCCATCTATATATTGGATATTAAGTATTTTAGGCTCCTATCTTTTCTTTATATACGGATGGTTGCGGGACGACTTTGCAATTATACTGGGACAATTTATCTCCTACTACATCTATCTGTGGAATTTAGACCAAAAAGGACTCTGGAAAAAGCTACATATTATTTTAAAATTGCTTTTATTTGCTACACCTTTTATTGCCATAGTACTTGCCATAAACGATGCACAACTCTTTATCCACAACTTTTTACAGAATGACAAAATTCCTTTGTGGCTGGTGATTTTTGGTTCTATGGGCCAGATAATTTTTACCTTAAGATTTGTATACCAGTGGTTTTATTCAATGAAAAGAAAGGAATCACTTTTACCGTCAGGATTTTGGATTATAAGCCTTATAGGTTCAGGAGTAATTATCTCATATGGAATTATACGTTTAGACCCTGTACTGATCCTCGGACAGTCTTTCGGCTTTATTGCCTACATACGCAACATCTTTATTGACAGGAAGAGTAAAAACATCAATAATGCTTAGGATTAAAAACGGATGTTACAGGAATATTCTGTTTTACATAATGCTCATTATGGTTGTTTTCCCTATGTTTTTATTCAGAGATTACACTCTCAATGATGAGTTGAAGTACTTGAGCATTGCAGACGAGGCTCTGCGCAACGGAGACATCTTTACATTCACCAATCACGGAATTGATTATGCCGACAAGCCTCCGCTTTACATTTGGATAATAATGCTGGGTAAGTTGCTTTTCGGCACTCATAGTATGCTTTTTCTGGGTATTTTTTCTTTAATCCCGGCCTTAGTGGTTCTCCATGTAATGGACAAGTGGGTTAATAAACTTGTTCCTCGGAGCGATAGTCTTAACGGACAACTGATGCTGATTACCAGCGGATACTTTATCGGTTCTGCTGTGGTAATACGGATGGATATGCTTATGTGCATGTTCATCGTTTTGTCGCTTTATACCTTTTTCAGAATCTATAGTTCAGAAGAGAAACCCAGGGATAAGTATATGTTTGGAGTATATATCTTTATGGCGATATTTTCCAAAGGGCCTGTCGGAATACTGGTTCCGCTGCTGTCGACTGTGGCTTTTCTGATAATAAAAGGAGATATTAAAACCATAGGGAGGTATTGGGGCTGGAGAACATTCTCTATCCTGCTGGTCTGCTGCGGACTTTGGTTTCTGATGGTCTATCTGGAGGGTGGAACTGAATATCTTAACAACTTAGTGTTTAACCAAACAATCAACAGGGCGATAAACTCATTTCACCATAAGGAACCAATTTATTACTATCTTAAAGTCATTTGGTATTCACTTGCTCCGTGGTCATTTCTCTATATCGGGATTTTAATTGCCGGGTTAAAACAAAGGCTGATTAAAACAGATCTGGAGAAATTTTTTGTAACCATTGTTCTGACAACTTTTATTTTACTTTCTTTGGTAAGCTCAAAAATCGAAATATACATGTTGCCGGCTTTCCCGTTTTTTGCATATATAACAGTTCTGTGGCTCTCAAGGTTTAAGTCCCAAAAGTGGATGACACCACTTGTTGGATTGCCTGCATTTATATTTGCTTTAGCGCTGCCCGGAGTAATTGTGGCTTGTTTTGTACCTGGCATATCTGTAGATTTTCCTGTACTGAAAAATGTTTTTGTAATTGTAACAGCTCTTGTACTCTCTGCTTCCGGTATCTATTCAATCACAAATCTGTTCCGCTGCAAATTAAACAGGGCCATTTCCGTTACGGCCTACGGAATATTGGTAGCCATCTTCCTTTCCTCATTCGCATTTCCAAAAATGAACCCCAAAATAGGAATGGGGGAGTTGTGTTACAAGGCAAAAAATCAGGCTGACCAAAGGAGTATCCAGAACTACTACTTCTTTAATATCAACAGATTCGAGAATACTGATGTCTATCTTGGAGCAGAACCGAAAGTTGTTAATGAGGAGGAATTAAACTCTGCAATACCAAAAATCCAGTGGCCTGCGATTCTGTTTATCCGCCAAAAAGATATTGAACGGAATGCAGCATTATCCAAATTTATTTTAGAAAAAGAAAAATGTCGGGTTGGAGATTTCTTTTTTGTAATTTTATAGCTGCTCAATAAAGGGTGAGAATATGAAGATACTTATTACAGGTACAGCAGGTTTCATAGGATTCTATACTGCAAAGCATTTTGCCGGCCTGGGCCACGAAGTTGTAGGGTTAGACAACATAAATGACTATTACGATGTGGAGTTGAAACACTCTCGTCTTGCTGAGACAGGATTTGAGAAAAATTGTATTTCGGATAATCTGCCCGTACAGAGTTCAAAATACTCTAACTACAGGTTTGTTAAGGGAGATCTTGTAGATAAATCACTCATAGACAATTTGTTTAAATCCGAAAAATTTGATGTGGTATGCAACCTTGCCGCCCAGGCCGGAGTACGTTACTCAATTGAAAACCCTGATGCATATATTACATCCAATATTCTTGGGTTTTTTAATATTCTGGAAGCGTGCAGACACTACCCTGTAAAACATTTGGTTTACGCAAGTTCAAGCAGTGTATACGGACTGAACGAGAAGGTACCCTATAGCGAACAAGATAAAGTGGACTCCCCAATGAGCCTCTATGCTGCAACTAAAAGAAGTAATGAACTTATGGCACATGCCTACAGTAAACTTTACAATATTCCCTCAACAGGAGTTCGTTTTTTTACTGTTTACGGACCTTGGGGCCGGCCCGACATGGCACCGATTTTATTTATGAAGTCCATTATGGAGGGGCGGCCAATAGATGTCTTCAACTTCGGAGACCTTTACAGAGATTTTACGTATATAGATGACATTATCAAGGGACTCACGGCGATAATTCAAAAGGCCCCTTCTGCCTCATCTGCCGGATCACCACAGATACCTTACAAAATTTACAATATAGGAAACAGCAAACCGGTGGCACTTATGGATTTTATTGCAGCAATCGAGAAGAGTACCGGCAAGAGAGCCCTGATAAATTTTATTGAAATGCAACCGGGAGATGTCTATCAGACATACGCAGATACCACCGCCCTTGAGCAGGATTTCGGTTACAAGCCCGACACCCCGATTCAGAAAGGCATTGACAGATTGTACGACTGGATGCTTTGTCGAAGTTTAAAACACATGGGGACGCAAATTATGTGATCACACAATTTGCGTCCCCATGTTCCGTATAGATGGAATAAGGGGAGAGAGCACACCAATGAGAATCAATATCACGCCACCAATAACAAAGGCGTTGCTTATGCCTATTGTGTCGGCTATAAAGCCTGTTGCAACAAGACTGAACATCGCCGGAATCATTATCAGGCTGCCCTGAATGGAAAATACCCTTCCGAGTACCGCCGGATCCAGATTAGTTTGCAGCAATACTGTGAAAGCACCCCAGTATATTGCTGCGGCAATTCCACCTATTAAAGAGAAGGCAACAAAAAAGTAGAAACCTTGAGGAGGGAGAAAGCCGGAAAACGCAAAAGAGAGTCCCAAAATGATATACATAACATTTATCAGCAGCACATTGTTGAATTTGAATTTTGGAAGACTCATCAAACCACCGCCGATCAGCATTCCCACACCCCACGCAATCTCCACAATACTCATTTTGTAGGTATCTCCGCCAAAGTGATCCAAAGTCATCAGCGGGAACAGTGTTGAGACAGGTACCATGGCCAGACTGGCAAAGATTGTAAAGATAAACATCCACATAAGCCCCGGCCTTTTAACAACCTCATGCACTCCCTGTCTGAGTTCAGCAAAGAAACGCTGGAATTCAGTTTCTGATCCTTCCAAACTTTGTTTTTCCGCCCTGGTCTGTAGCACATCCCTGGGATTTGGAATATCCACAAACAGCAACGATCCGCAAGCAATGAGTGCTCCCAGCACATCGAACATCAAAACCCAAGTCATATCCAAAGCATTCACAAAAACCGCTGCGATTGCCGGAGCGGCTATTGTACTTACAGAGAAGAGCATATTATTGATCCCTGCCACCCGCATCAACTCACTTTGTGGCGCAAGCAGCGGAACCGAAGCCTCCATGGCCGGCGAATGGAAAGAACTCCCTATAGAGCGTAATGCCAGCAGAGCATAAATAAATCCGATTTCCGCCTTACCTATATAGAATAACACTGCCATAACTGCAGTCATTGCTGCAATGTAGAGGTCTGCCACTATCATAATCCGCTTTCTGTTCCACCTGTCAACCAAAACCCCGGTGAAGAGTCCCAGTACGAGTTGGGGCATGAGAGAGGCCAAGGTTGCAAATGCCAGCACTTGAGCCGAACCGGTTTGTACACTCAACCAGAAAATTACGGCAAAACTTACCACAGAACTGCTTATGGTGGAGAAAAGTTGTCCCGTCCAGATAAATGTAAAAGTTCTTTTCCAGTTTTGTTGTTCCATAGAATAACAAATATAGATAATTAATCACATTTATCACATGTGAAAAATGTGCTTTTTCAAATCTTCTAAGTTATTGGAAATCTTAATTGATTTTTTATATAAACCCATCAGAACCTTCATATCGGCGGGAATTTGCGCTTTCTTGCCGGTGGCCATCTCTACAGAATCGGAAAATTTGGCAGGATGGGCGGTCTCAAGGAAAATTCCAGCAGGTTTATCTCTTTTCGGGCGATTTTCCGGATACTCTTCCATAAAATTTTTCAGTGCCAGATAGGCAACGGCACCGTGCGGGTCTGCCTGGTAACCAAACTTTTTCTGCAATTCACTCAGAGCCTCACAGGTTTGAACATCGGTAAACCAATAACCTTTTATATCGGACGCGATATCTCTGTGACTATGCTTGTACAGATCGAGTATTCTGGCGAAGTTGCTCGGGTTCCCTACATCCATAGCATTTGTAATAGTGTGTTGGGTAGGACGAGGCTCAAAATGCCCCTCATTCAGATAATCGGCAACGGAATGATTTAAGTTGTTTGCTACAATAAATGTGCTTACGGATAACCCCATTCTTTTGGCGATCAGTCCAGCAGTGAGGTTGCCGAAGTTGCCGCTCGGAACGCTTATGGCAACCGGGCGTGCCCCGTGAAAGCAATCTGGTTGCCTCCATAATTGACCCACTGCATAAAGATAGTAAAACGATTGAGGAAATAGCCGTGCAAAATTTATTGAATTGGCCGAAGTTAGAGTAATACGACTGTTAATGTCTGCATCAGAAAAAGCCTGTTTTACCAAACGCTGACAATCATCAAAATCACCATCCACCTCAAGAGCAGTAATGTTCCCGCCCATAGTGGTTATCTGCTTCTCCTGAAATTCGCTGACCCTTCCAGATGGATATAAAATGACCACTCTTACCCCTTTGCGATTATAAAATGCATTTGCCACAGCACTGCCTGTGTCACCCGAAGTTGCCACCAATACTACGACATCGCGCTGCAGAAAATATTCAAAAAGTCCTGCCATAAACCTGGCACCCACATCTTTAAAAGCCATTGTGGGTCCATGAAACAATTCCAGAACAAAAAGATTTTCATCTAATTGTCTGAGCGGTATATCGAAATTCAGAGCGTTTGAAACTATCCGCTCCAATTCTGAAGTGGGAACATCATCGCCAAACATAGCTTTGGACGATTCAACAGCTATCTCCTGTAACCTTAATACGGGTAGCTCTTTGAAAAAGGCATCCGGCAGTTGAGGTATCCTTTCAGGCATATACAGACCGGAAATATTGGGCGAGCTCTTTAGTACGGCCTCCCTGAGAGACACTTTTTCCGACTGATCGTTTATGTTGTAGTATTTCATCTTCTTTCCAAAATTAAAGCACCCGGAGCATTCATCGGAGATATAAAGGCTTCGGACAGTAGTCCCGCTTCCGCAAAAGATCTGTCGATGACTTCCGCTATCAATAAGGCCATTGACTCTCCCTTACACAGGGCAAATATCGACGGACCGGAACCGGATATGCCGCAACCGATGGCTCCGGCATCAAGAGCAGCCCTTTTAGCCTGTTCAAAACCGGGAATGAGCATAGTACGTTTTGGTTCTGCCAGCAAATCGCTCACAGAACGGCCCAAAAGGTCGTAGTCTGCGATCAAAAGTCCTGTCATAAATCCGGCAGCATTTGCACACTGTTTTACTACATCGCGCATAGGAATATCCCTTTTTAAGACTCTTCTTGCATCTGATGTGTTAAGTTCAATATGCGGATGCAACACAGCACAATACAACTCATCGGGACAATGCACCTGAATAATATCTAACGGATCGTAGCTCCTTATCAATACAAAACCACCCAATAAGGATGGAGCAGCATTGTCGGCATGAGCAGCACCGCAGGCTACTCGCTCACCCTCCATCGCAAACTGTATCAGCTCTTTTACAGATAGCAAATTACCCAATAGAGCGTTTACAGCGAACACCGCGGCAACAGAGCTGGCTGCACTGCTGCCCATACCACTTCCGAGAGGAAGGTTCTTTTCCAACGCTATGCTAAGTTTTATATTCTGATTTCCGGTTGCTTTCAAATATGCATCTACTGCAACCCCTGCTGTATTTTTATCTCTTTGAGAAGGAATCAGGTGTGCATATTTACCCGACATTGCAATTTGGTTATCATCACAGCCCTCTTTTCCGGAATCCTTTGCAAGGACAATTGTTGCTTTGTCGCCACATCCTTGTATTGCAAACCCCATAATGTCAAAACCACAACTTACATTAGCGACGGTTGCCGGAGCGAAAGCGGTTACAGATTTATATTTTATCATACTTATTATATTATTTATATTTAACACATTACATTTCAGGCATTGCCTTTTCAAAACGACACCCTTATACTTTCGGCGATGCGGACAATGCCGGAAAGAAGTCCTGCCGCAACAGAATCTGTGTCATCTCCGGGACCTTTTACCACAAGCGGTGTTTTATTATAGTATCTGGTAGTTAAAACAATACAACTTTCTGAGTCTCCAGATTGGAAGAGAGGGTCCGACGGACTAACAGCCAGCAAAGAGACCCTGGCAGATCCGTTTTCTATTATGGCTCCATATCTCAACCTTTTGCCTTTTCCTATGGCGTTGGCATATAAATTATTAAATATCAGATCATAACCTTTTGCCGGAACCAGTGATTCCACAGAGATCTCATCCATCTCAATATTGAATCCACACTCTCTGGCCAAAATCAGACATTTACGAGCTACATCCACTCCGCGCAGGGCTTCCATTATCTCCTCTCTTGGGGAGTACCTCTCTTTTGTTGTCAGTACAAGTTCACTATAAACTTTATCGCCATCGTATTGTGAAATCAACCTGTTGACCGGGCCGGAAAACACAACCTCCGCTTTAACCACATGGTCACCACCTCCTTTAATGTTCCGTAGAATGCCAATAACCGGCAATCCTGTTCCTACGGTTGTTTCGTAATGATACGGAATGCCTCTTTTTTTCGCAATGGCCTGTAAATTAGTATATTGATCCATACTTTGAACATTGGCTCTTTTATTGGCAGTAACAACGGCCACATTGCCTGACAACAGTTTTTCGTAACACGAAACAGTCTCGTCTGAATCGGTAACATCCACAAAAACACTATTTTCCAAATTTTGCTGCAGGATATTTTCTACAATATTATTTTGGCATATCTGCAAGTCAATTTTTTGCGAAAGCAGGTACTCGCGCTGGTCCTCAATCATTTTCAACAATCTGGTGCACACGGGGCTGCACACAGGGACGCCTGTATACAAGTGAAGTTGGCGCATCTCCTTGTGAAATAGGGATTGATGCAATATCCTTAAAGTCTTTTTCAGATCATTTTGGTGGATGGCAAAAGAGATATTGAGCTCGGAGCTTCCTTGTGAAATGGCTTTAACATTTATTCCGTTACGCCCGAGTGGACTGAACACTTTTGCCGCAACTCCAGGCACATGGCGCATATTTTCGCCTACCACAGCAACGATTGCCAATCCATTTTCTGAATTTACGGAGCCAATCATACCCGAGGCCAACTCTGCAGCAAAGGTTTCTGTCAGCAGTTGACAGGACCTCTCTGCATTCTCCTCCATTACAGCGATGCAAATGGAATGTTCAGACGAAGCCTGGCTTATGAGAATCACACTGATTCTATTTTGTGACAATACTGTAAACATTCTGGCAGAAACCCCCGCGATCCCAACCATTCCTGCTCCCTCAACATTCACAAGACCGATGTTGCCAAGAGAGGTGATACCTTTAATATAACCGTTATCCTGGACGGAATCTTTGCAAATTAACGTTCCCTTATGATCTGGATTCATTGTATTCTTTACCAGCATCGGAATCTGCTTCGCCATTGCGGGCTGCATCGATGCCGGAAATATAACTTTTGCTCCAAAGTGAGAAAGTTCCATTGCCTCTGTATAGGAGAGCTGATCAATACTTTGAGCCTCTTTTACATATCGCGGATCGACTGTCATTACACCATCAACATCTGTCCAAATTTCAATAACGTCGGCATTCAGCGCCGCACCCAATATTGATGCTGTATAATCGGAGCCGCTCCGTCCCAAGGTAGTTGTCTGCCCCTGTGCTGTAGATGCTATAAAACCTGTAACCACAGCCAAACCCTTGTTTGCAGAGAAATATTCCACTATCTGTTTATTGGTAACCTCAAAATCGACTTTGGCAGATCCAAAAGAAGCATCACTTCTTATCAATCGCCGGGCATCTATGTAGATTGCATCTTGTCCACTGTATTTGAGAACACGGGAGATTACATAGGCAGACAACCGTTCGCCGAAGCTTAGAATTAAATCGTGTGTACGGGGGGTAACCTCTCCCACCAATGATGCACCTTTAGCAATGTCGAAAAGCTCATTGCACACTGAGATAACCTCTGCCATGGCAGCAGGCTGATGTATTACCGGCAGCAAAGCCTTTAAAGTTTCCAGGTGTCTCTGTTCCAACTGTTGGATAATCGTCTCGCAACCATTAGAATCCGTAGAAATCAGATTACAAAGGTCAATCAACTGGTCGGTGACTCCGCTTTGTGCAGAGACCACAATAACCAAACCCGGATCAGACTCGGTTACAATTTTAATTACATCTTTAATTCGCTCTGGATTCGCCACCGAAGAGCCACCAAATTTCAGAATACGCATAATAGTTTATGTTTTGTTTAAGTTCATTTCAATTTTGCCATAAAGCAAAGATGCCACCCTTGTTTAAGGATGGCATCTTTTTGGTCTATTAAGTATAAATTATAAGCACAGCATCCTCATCGCAACAAAATTGTTGTAATAATAGACGTTGTAGTTGTAATAATTATATGTTTCATATCGTAAATATACATATAATTTCTCTGGCAGCGCAGTTAGCAAGCAATTATTGTTCAGTTATTTATACAAAGCAAATGTAAAAGATTATAAATCAACCATTTGCTAACTGCGCTGCCAGAGCCGGAGCATCAAAAAGAAGCTTTTACTATTTTAGCGATGTTGTCTGAACTTCCGTAGGTGTAATAGTGGACCCCTGGGACACCCTCTTTTATCAACTCTTTGGATTGCATAGTTGTCCACTCGATACCAACCTCACGTGCATCCTTATCGGTTTTACATTTTTGCACTGCCGACACCAGATCGTTAGGAAGGTCGATATGAAAAGCCTGTGGCAGTAGATTGATGTCGTTACGCAGAGATATCGGTTTTATACCGGCGATAATAGGAACTGTTATCCCTGCTTTTCTGCATTCATCGCTGAAAGTGAAAAACTTACGGTTGTCAAAAAACATCTGAGTAACAATATAGTTAGCTCCGGCTTGAATCTTATGTTTAAGGTTTTCGATATCTGTTTGTAGGTTAGGGGATTCAAAGTGTTTTTCGGGATAGCCTGCAACACCTATGCAGAAATTTGTAGGGGTTGTATCGATTAGGGATTCTTCCAGATACTTACCGTGGTTCATATTGAATATCTGTTCTACAAGGTCACAGGCGTGTGAATGACCATCTTGGTCGGGAACAAAGCGGCGAGCACTCTTTGGTGCATCGCCACGAAGAGCCAGAACATCATCTATGCCAAGGAAATTCATTTCAATAAGAGCATTTTCGGTCTCCTCTCTGGAAAAACCACCACAAAGAATATGCGGAACAACTGTAATGTTGTATTTGTACTTTACGGCAGCAGCTAAGGCAACTGTTCCGGGCCTGATGCGAACCACTCTTTTTTCGAGAAGACCATCGGGTCTTTCGTGATAAGTTGTTTCGTTGCGATGCGCAGTGAAATTGATATATGCAGGATTAAATTCTACCAATCTGTCTATAGCGGAGTAAGTTTTTTCAATACTATGGCCTTTAAGAGGAGGAAGCAGCTCAAAAGTGAACAGTGACCCTTTGGCACTTTTAATTTTATCTATGACACTCATTTTATATTGAATATTTTTATAACGCTTTGAGAGAGCCATCTGGCAGCCTCTTCCAAAGTCATTTTTTTACGCATAGCATAATCCTTCAGCTGGTCGGAGCCAATCTTGCCAATATTGAAATAGGCAGATGCCGGATGTGAAAATATATAACCGCTTACCGAAGCGGGAGGTACCATAGCAAAATTTTCGGTAAGTTCTACCCCGCTCAACCTCTCTGCTTCCAAAATATCAAAGATTGTCCGTTTTTCGGTATGGTCGGGACAGGCAGGATAGCCCGGAGCAGGTCTTATACCGGTATACTTTTGTCTTAATATGTCGTCGACCGAAAATTTTTCCTTAGCCGCATAGCCCCAGTACTCCTTGCGGATCTTTTCGTGTAACCATTCGGCAGCTGCCTCAGCAATACGGTCACTCAGGATTCGTATCATTATTATGGAGTAGTCATCCTCTCCACTCTTGCCAAAAGCCTCACTTTTATATTTATCAAATGCTTGTTCATTAAAAGCGACGGCTACTGCAAAGGCACCAATACTGTCAATCAATCCGGTAGATTCAGGAGCAATATAATCGGAAAGCGACAGATTAGGGGAACCCTTCTCCTTTGGCTCCTGATTCCTTAGAAAGTGGAAAACGGCTTGTGTGACTTTGCTGCCTGCATAAATCCTGCTGTCGGCATTACCCTTACCCCAACCAGATAACACCTTTACATCGTCACCATCAGAAACGGCAGGGAATAATCCAAAAACAGCCTTAACTGTCAGAA
>Ga0172381_10002308_pt1 | contig 21212 bp, 58 predicted proteins | sample Leawel6488metaG_FD_119754 | JGI IMG/M metagenome (GOLD analysis project Ga0172381, IMG submission 119754) | Leachate microbial communities from a municipal landfill in Southern Ontario, Canada - Leachate well 64-88 metaG | ecosystem: Engineered > Solid waste > Landfill > Unclassified | place...
GCTGTGGATTATGAAGAGTATGATGCAGATACTATGGGACTAAGTTATGACGATTTTGGAAATAACTGATAAATAAAAGGATAAAAGTATGATTAGTAAATTAGGATTAGTAGGATTAAATAAATGTATTGATGAAGAGATTGCTGCTATAGATAATAAGATTAAAGCGGAAACTTTTGTATCAGGGCTTAAATTTGATGTTATACCTATGGGGCCTCGTGTGAGGGCCAGACTTCCTGACCGCTGGGAGGTGTATTTTGATTTTCAACAGTTAAAAGATTTAAAGATAGCAATAGATATTTTTTTACAGGAAGCTGAGAGGGAATAAAAGGAGGAAAATATAATGTTTAATTGGATTAATTATTATACACTAGGAAGAGCTTTCTTTCCTTCAAAAGGATATTTTACTGATCCATTGAGAAATATTGATATTGAAAAAGAAATGGAATTGATAAGATGGAGGGAATAGTTCTTTTTATTTTATTGGGTGTTTGTGCTTTCGGGCTAGGATTTGTTCTTGGCCTTGGTTCTGGCGAGATTCAAGGGAAGAGATTAGCAAATAAAGAAGCAGTTAAAGCGAATGTTGCCGAGTATTATTTGGACTCAAACTATGAAAAACAATTTAGGTATAAGGAAGTAAAATGTCAAATTTAATAGTAGGTATTATATCGGGTATTGTTGGGGCTGTGGCCGTTTTATATGGCTTTAGTATAAGAGATTCGCAGCTTATTATAATAGGTGGGATATGTGTAGTAATTTCAAACCAGCATTTAGGAATTGGGGGATAAAATGAGAATATTATGTTGGTACTGTCACAAACGTTGTTCTAATGAGTTACCAGAAGATACAATAGTTAGAGCTATAGCTGTTTGCCCTGAGTGTATAGCAAAATCCCCAGAAGGTAATAACCTTAAGATAGACGACGAGAGTGATGCTACAGAATTATTAGAGCTTGAGCGTAGTAAAGTAGCCTTTCTTGAAAAAATAATCAATAAAATGAAAGTACAAAATTTAAATAACACTGAAGTTATTTCCAGCAGTGATTGCGTTTATGCTAGGGGATGCAGAGATTTTCATAACGGTAAACCAGCTATTTAATGGGAGGTTAAGAGGATGAAAATAAAAATTGATAAAGAGGGCATTATTCAATGTGATAAAGGTAAAGGGTTTGAGGCTCAGGAATGCCAGTTTCCATTTTCCTCACAATTAGCATGTAGAAGATTCTGCACAATTAAATGCGTTAAATGCGGAGGAATATTTTCTTATACTGATAAAGTGGGTGATCATTTTGGAAGTATCCCGGATGTTCTTGGTAGAGTTTTTATAGTACCAGGTATAGCTCTTAAATTGTGCAATGGAGATTTTATTTATTGTGAGGTTGAGAATTTTATAGATGAATACAAGGAGTAAATTTATGGAGTATTTAAGTGAAGAGAATCAGGAAGAAATAAAAAAATTATTAATTGGTAATTCAATTAAAAAAATAGGGGAGGATGAGCTACTGCTGAGTAATGGGACAATTTTAAAAATTATTCCGAATTTTGGCTGTGGTGGTTGTTCAGCAGGAAAGTATTCTATAACAGAGCTAAATGAGTCTGATAATGTTATAACTGATGTAGAATTTAATTATAAACAAATAGAAGTGGAGGATTGGGACTTCCCCTATAGTTATAAAATATTCGTTGTATCTGGAAATAGAAATTTGCTTTTACAAGTAGATGGTGATGATGGAAACGGATATTATGGTACTGGTTTTCAAATAGAAGTTAAAGTAAAAGAATAGGAGGAAATATGAGTAATTGTAAAGACGAATTTATTAAACAGGTCGGAGATAAAGAGATACTTTGTGCTGTAATTGTAAGAGGGGATGAGTCTTACATGACAGATATTAAAAAATTTTTACTTCCTGTAGGTTATACCTCTAGTAAATTAGAAGCATTCTTAAAATCAATTAATTTTAGTTATGACTCCGGGTATGGAGGGCAAGAGGTATTTGGGAATATTTGGTATAAGGATGGAGCCTGGTCAGAGCGAGGGGAATATGATGGTTCCGAATGGTGGGAGTATAAAAAATGCCCTGAAATACCTGTAGACCTTTTAAAAAATAAAGTAAAAGGATAATCTTATGTTCAGTAAAGAAGAAAAAACTATATTAGCAGCTATTCTCGAAAAGGCAATCCTTGATCTCAAACATCCAGAAATGCCCGATAAAAATCCACAATTTACTATTCATATTGATGGAAAAGAATCCTGGTCTTGGGCAGACATTAAGCCTAATTGGACTTTTAATAAAGATAATCCTGCTGTTTCTTCAGACTGGAATGAATCAGCTAGAGATTTTATGGCAGGTAAATAATGAATAAAAAGCAGGAAAGAATTCTGAAAAATGATATTAAAACTATCCGTAGAATCTATAAAAAGTATAGTTTAAAATCAAATAAAGTAGAAGATAATTTCGTAAAAAAGAATTGGAAAATGGCATCTGAACATTTACAAGCTTCTGTTTGTTGGATTTTAAATGGTTATACATTTTTAGAGCGAAGTAAAGATGAATATGAAAACAAATAGAAGGGTAATTGAAGAGTTTTGTGATACACTAGGATTAAAAATTACTTTTTTAAAATATGAGCATAGAATAGAGTATATCTATGGGGATTATGCCAGATTTGGTGTGTGGGTAGTTGAAGTTATTATTAATGGCACAGCAGAGTATTTTGAATCTGATGACTGTTCGCAAGAGTCTATACAGAAATTATTGGGTTATATAAAATCTGAATTTGAAGACACAAAGGATAGTTAATATGGAAATAATTAAAAAAGTTGAGCCAGTATATGTATATGAGAGGGTCAAAACAGGGGAAACGGAAAAAATTATCTATAAAGTAGGAGAGGAAGAGTTCAGTAATTTACATGAGGCTGAAGAATACGAGAAAAGCCTCAAGGACAAAGAACTAGCCGAAAAATTCCGGGAGTCTATAATTAAATTTGATTATCCCGGAGATGGAACTATTTATCTTATAGATAGCTTCGAGAAACTATCTTTTCTTTTCAATGAATATCGTTCTTGTGATTTTCGTGTTTATGTTATTAGGGGTGAGGAACGATTTTTAACAAGTTGTAAGCCTAGTCCAGATGAAATTAGACTTTTATGGGATAAAACAGGCACTTCTTTTTGGCTATGTGAATACTCATCTAGCTGTGATCTTCCAGATGAATTTATTATGCACTGTATAAGTAAATACCCTAATAAGATTATAGAACTTTATAATAACCTAAAAAATAATGGATTTAAATTTGAATAGTGGGAGCACATAATGAATAAAAAAGATATATTAATAGGCGTTATTGGTGCAATACTTTTAGCTTATAGTTTAGCTTACTTAACTAGTACTTTAAGAGTAGCTGGATTCTCAAGCACAGGTATGACTAGAGCCACGGGGATAGTAAAATGAGTGTTTTAAATTGTTCAAAACTAAATTGTGAAAATATAATGTGTGATATTTATGTCCCTGGGGCCGGGTATGTCTGCTATGAATGTGCAGAGAATTTTAAGAAATACTTAGCTATTAGAGATTATAGTTCAGAAGATCTCAGTAAAGAGGAAAATATTACAGAATTGCTAGTCGAATTTTTAAATACAGACGAGGATCTTACTCATAGGCAGCACCCAGCACAAGTTATTTCAGATTATTTTTCAAAATTTACAAACTAATTATTTAGCTTGACAGAATAGTTAATTTTTAGTATATCTAATCCATAAATAAAAATAAAGAACTAGAAAGGAAAATTTATTATGCTTTTTACCCATATAGACTATATTGCAGCAACGTATTTACTAACTTTAGCAGTTTTGTGTACTACAAAAGATAGCTTGTCTTTTGTATTTTTTAAATTTATACCTTGTATTTTTGGAATTTTATTGCTTATAAATAAAATATCACCAATAGCTAAATAGGAGAAGTTGAAATGAGATGTTTTTTTGGTTTTCATAAATGGAGTAGGTGGATTTTAGCACAGTATAAAACAAGGCATGTTAGATATGGGATAATTATGTCAGATTGGTCGGAGGTAACTGTGCAGGAGAGAACCTGCGAACTATGTGGAAAAGTACAAACGGAAAATTTATAAAATGATTGACGCTTATTTTTTAGTTGTATCTTTTTTTGTAACTAGGGTTATAAATTTAACCTTGCCTAAAAATAATTTTGGGTGGAGATCTGAATTTTTGCACTGCTTACTTTTTGGAGCTGTAACTATGTTTTTATTAACATTTTTATACCCAATAGATCCATTATTTTATAACGCTTACCCTATATTTCAGAACTTAGTAATCTCACACTTAATAACAGACAGCTTACTAGGTAAATTTATTAAGGGATCTGAGCATCTATTTAATGAAATCCCTCTAGTTATTATTTCAATTTATATATAAGGAAAATTAAAATGACAGACGAGCAGGTAGAAATTTTACATAAAGATTTATGTAGCATTAACGAAACTCTTAAACAAGTTTTACCTAAACCACAACCGGAGCAGCCTCAGATTTTAAAAGATCTGGATAAGGTTAAAAAATTAGTACCAGATCAGTACGCTGTTATTGTTGATATTACTAAATTTATAGTAGAGTGTATTGAAGATCCAGGGAAAGTTAAAAAAGATAAAGAAAAAATTGATAATTTTCTTAAAGAAGTAAAAGCACAGTTAGCAAAATTTAAAAATAAGAAATAAATTACTTAATATTGAAGTGGAGGCGTTATGAGTGAGAAATGCACAGACTGTAGTCACTATGAAGTATGTGATTACAAAGATTCATCATTACTCCATTGTAATTTACACTATGAACCCAAACGGGTGAAGTGCAAGTATGGATGCGTTAAAACAAGGATAGTTGCAGATGAGAATACAGGATGCCACGCCATAGTACATAATGCATACTGCCCGAAGTGCGGCACACGAATCGAGGTGAAGTAATGGACTTCCGAACAAACAAGAAATGCAAACCAAAAATCACACCTGCCAAGTTCAAGAAGCTAATTCATACTCTATGTTCAGGACTTGCGCTTGTGTGTCCAGGCGTCAACGTTGGGCTTATTATCGGAGCTGTGGATACGGCTTTGAAGGCTGAAGAAGTGAAGAAAGGAATGGAGGTAAGGAAATGAGAGAAGAAATACTACCAGAAGACTACATAAAAGGCGCTTATAGTCTTGGGATAGTAAAGATACAGCTGCTCACCGGACTGTATTTATATCCATTTGTTGAAATAGAGGATGAGTACGGTGTAAATAATACGATTATTGAAAACATAAATGTAGTTGTCGATGATTACAAATATCGCAATCATCCCACAGCCTTACATTATTTGCAGTGGGCAAATCGACTTGAACGTTATGCAAAATGGTGCATGGAGAAAGCGGATAATCTGAAACGCAGAAACATGGAGGGTGATTAGATGTTAGATGATGAAGCAATTCTTAACATATTAAAAAATGTGAGAAGAATAAAATCTAAAGCATGGAATAAAAGAAATCCTAACTGGGTAGTTGTAAAAGTAATATTAGGTAAAGGATCTGGGTCATCTCAATCTCTTTGTAGATTAATTGGTGTTGATCCAGATGGATTTGAATTTAAGAAAAAAGTCGGTGAGGTGTGAAATACATCTACGTTGTGACGATGTACAGATGGGGAGATCGAGAGAAGCATAGCTATGTATTAGGGGTGTTTGATTCTCTTGGGCTTGCTGAAGATTGCATGTCAGTTGATGCTGATTATAGAGGTGGAAAGTACGAAGGTGAAATTTTAAAAATGGAAATCAATACTGTAAGAAAATTTAAACAAATAAACACAATGAAAAGGAGAGAAGTATAATGAAATTAACGATCACACTATTAATTGCACTGATGATTTCAGGATGCACTACAACCGAGAAGCAACAAGTAATCGACAAAATTTCAACCGAGGTGAAGGAGGTTGTAGTTGATACCCCAAAAGTTGAACCTATTAAAGAGGCGGAAGTAAAACAGGAACCTGTTATTGTTGATGACTTCCCGCTTTCAAACCTGACATCAAACGTTTCAGTAGACACACCTCAACTTGCAAACCACATGACAGGCTTCCAGAATCAGTCTCACCCGTGGGTGTTGATGAAAGATCTTCCTGTTACCGTGACAATTAAAAAGTTTGACGCTTCAGGGATTGATTTAGAAGGTGTTCCTCAAGGAAAATATACGGATAAAGGATGGGAAAGGACATCTACTTTCTGGGCATTCGATGAAAACGGGGTTGAGCTTGGTTATGAGGATCACGCCTATACAAGCTACGAACAGCCGGGAAAGTTCTATGGGAAGTGCAAATATATTCTGGTTGTGAGGTGTTCGGACATCTCAGCGATTGCAAGAAGCAGAGTGGAGGAGGTGAAATAAGTGAAGAAGTGTTCCAAGTGTAAGGTAATAAAAGAAGATTCTGAATTTTATAAAGATAAAACAATGAAAAATGGGCTACACTCTAAATGCAAAGCATGTTCTAAACTTTTAAGAGAAAAATATAGAATTTCAGGTAAAATAAAAGAATGGGACACTAAATACAATAATTCAAAGAAAGGTAGTTCAGCTCGCTCAATATATAAGAAGAAATGGTATTCTGAAAATTTAAATAGAATACATGATTGTAATAATTCTCCTTCTATTAAGAATAAAAAATATGAGTATACAAAACAATACAGGATAAAAAATAAAGAAAAGTTTAGAGCTTATAATATTTTAGGTGAAGCAGTAAGATCAGGAAGGATTAATAAGCAAAATAGTTGCTCTGTATGTGAGATTAGCGGAGTAGTAATAGAAGCACACCATTATGATTATTCAAAGCCTTTAGATGTAGTGTGGGTATGTAATAAATGCCATAAAAATATACACAAATTAGAAAAGATTGTCGAAACCGGATCGACACGTACACAGCCTATGCCTCTGACTGTGTAGCGGTGAAGCACAATCTAGGCTCCTGAACGTAATCAGGCGTGAAGCCCTCCACGGTGATAATGAGGGCGTTTAAAGGAAGGATTTTATGGAAAGATGTTTAAAAGGCGTATCTCTTAATGATTGTATGGAATGCGAAAAATATTTTACTTTCCATTCTTTACATAACGAAGAAGGAAGAAATGGGAAAACTTCCACATTGAGTTGCTCTATTGGTGGAGATAAGAGATTTGATGAAAATGGAAATATCATAGCATACTAACCGAATCACTGGCTCCAATGAGTGCTTGGACTCTGAAATGCCAGTGGAATTTTAAAAAAGGAGGAAGAATGAAAAAATTAATATTATTTTTAGCGATTACGACATCAGTATTTTGCGAGCAGATAAAGCCATTAAAGAAAGCTATTGACTATTACCAAGTTCCAAAAATTTCATTCAGTCAAAATGCAACAATCGAATTTATTCAACCTTTAGGACAAGAGATGTACCAGATTTATGACTCAATAAGCACTAAAAGACTTATCGGAATTATTGTCTACGACCGAAAAAATAACTGATGGATTTGTAAGGAGGCGAACGAATGAATCTTGATATTTTAGAGCAGATAATTAAATTAAAAGTAGCGCAGATGAAAGAGTTGCTTGAGATTGGGAGTTATAGGGATGGTGGCTCGGTATCATTAAATTTTAAGCATGATGGAGAAAATTTTGAATTATTGCTTCGATTAGATAAATCTACAAATGTTACTTTTGAAAATCCTGTGCTTAAGAATAGTGAAACGGGAGAAGTATTGAATTTAGACTATTCGGATGCCCGCAGTGCAACAAGGGAATTATTATTTTATACAAGAGAATTAAATGGATTTATTGAAACTCTCACAGAGGAATATAATAGGAGATAGGAAAGAATGAAAATACAGAGATATTGTTTTGCATACGGTGACGTGCATAAAGATAGCGGCGGTAATTACTACAAACGCTCCGACATCCTCCACCTTCTAAACCCGTGGAAAGATGCGGAGAAGGAGAAGCCGGAGATAAGGAAAATGTATTTTGTTGAAGTCTTATCTAGTTTCACTATGGAGATTTCTAATAATGTTTCACTTTTTTCTGATATGGGATGGAGCCTTGATTATTTGAATCCAGAATTTAAAGTTATCCGGTATATGGAAATCCCCAAAAACGAGGAGGAAGAATGAAATGTAAAGTCTGTAGCTCATTTGCAATTAATGACCATTTACATGGGCGAGAAAAAGGAAAAGATTTAGATCTTTGCGATGTTTGTTATTGGAGAAATAAATATTCTGAAGCCCAGCAAACGGTTTCTATGCTGTGGGATTTTCCAGATAAGAATTGTAGTGAGAATGCCGATAAATGAAAATTATTTCAAAAACGGATAAGGGTGATTTTATTTGCAAGGTAGAAAAAGACGAATTAAAAGAAAACTTTATAGCCTCTAATTATAGTGAAGAGGTTTATTTTTCAAAGGGATCTTATTACCGAGAACAACGGGAAAGATTAGATATGGCGATTAGTAAATTATCTGATTTATTGGAAGCTAAAAATGAGATATTAAAAATATTTTTGGAGGAGAATAATTAGAAATGTCTGATGTATATTTCGATAAAAATACAAAAGATTTTATTAGGGACTGCATAAGTGGTATTTCTTCAGGGTTTGAGAAGAATACTTTTAAACTTATACAGGAAGAGAGGAAGATTCACGATAGGCAATTAGTTGGGCAATTTACTTTAAAAAATACCGAAATAGAATGCAAAGTTTCTGTAGTTGCAGATGGTAGATTTAGAGATGCAAGAAGAACTTTTTATTTAGATTTGCTTATTAATGGTACCAAGCATGAATTATGGGTAGAGGAGATCGACATAGTGATAGCAAGGCAGGGTGCCTCCACATACCAAGCAGTAGCTAAATGTTTATTATCAAAAGCTACAGAAGTGCTGACTAAGAAACTGGAAGAAGGTTTGCAGGAAATGGTTGATAACGAGATGAGGCTAATAGACCGATATACAGGGAGAAATATTCAATGATTTTTACAGATAAAAGTAATTCAATATTTGATAGTAGAGAACTTGAAAAAGCCTTGTTTTGGTATACAGGAAAACAAAATAAAAACACTAGATCAGTTTTCATGTATGGGGCTTATCCAGCAGTAAGAGTAAAAACTAAAAAGTTGCATATTCATAGATTATTAATGATGTATTGGCTTCAGGATAAAATTAATAAAAAATATTATGTACACCATAGAAATGGAAATAAAAGAGATGCTTCTAAAGAGAATTTAGAATTAATGCGAAGAGATGAGCATGGGCACGACCACAATGTAGGAAGAATTGTTTCTAAGGAGGCCAGAGAAAAAATAGCAGAGAGTAACAGAAGAAGAAAAGGTATAAGAACAAACCGAAGAAGAACGGATGTGACTCCAGCTATGGTTTTTACTGCACACAGTTTTGGTAAATCTTTTACTGAAATATCTAAAGAGCTAAAATTGGATAGGAAAGCTGTTATTCAGAGATATAATGACTGTGAAGATTTTATCAAAAAAGCTTACAAAGAAGTACTTTATGCAGCAAGATAAAACAGGCTGCCGAAGATGTGGATATTTACAGTACCCAGATGATAAAAAATATAAAGAGACTAATAATAAAAATTTTTTAAAATTTTGGTGCTGCTATTATGATAAAATGCCAAAGCAAATAAGAAATTGTGCCTGGCAGAGAAATAATTTAAAAAAAAGAATAATAACAGAAAGATGGAAGAAAGGAAAAGGGAAATGAAAGCACAATCTTTTGAAAAAGCACCAGTAAAAGTAGAATATTCTACAGATAAGTACTATGAGATAATGTCCAACTTTTGCAAGTTTAAACATACTGATTTTAATAAAATCCATAAACTCTGGTACTCGTGCTTTTATGCTATATTGAGAGGTCTTAATCCTGGGTATGTCGATGGGGTTATTTCTGATTTATTTTATAATTTTCAAATGAGTAATTGGAAAGACTTACAATTAGCTTGCTCTATCTATAAAGGTGGAACTCGTGAAGAATTATATTATGAATTTGTAAATGAGGTTGCCTATATTTCTGACAGAGTCTCCTACGATAGATTATTTAGAACTCATTGGCTATTTAGAAGAGTTTTTGATAAACAATTATTTAATTTACCTATATAGAAATTGGAGTAAATAATGGAAAAATTTGATATTGATATAGCTATAAGAGACAAAGGAAATTGCAAGAATCAGGTCGTTGGCTGCAAGGATTGCCCAATTGGGAAACAGCGAGGTTATCCTTTATACGATGAAAATAAATTTGAATTATGTCCTCATCGAGTTGTTTTCACTCTTGCTAAGTTAGCAAAGGAATTAATTAAATGAATAAAAGTATATTTTTAGAGGAAACGAAACACTTATTATATTGGTGGATAGAATGGCTTAAAAGATTTCTGACTACTTCTTATCATTTATTTAATAGAAGAGCTTACCATGATTGGCTTAAAAAAAGAAAAGAAAAATTTAATTATTGCCATGATAATTTCGGACTTGGCGAATTCGATAATTTTGATTAAGGAATTTTAAAATGAAATCAGAGAAATGCTATGCTTATGATCCAAAATTAGATATTTGCCTAATCTACGGAGGAATTTGCAATGCTAAAGATGAAGAAACTAATGCCTGCTACCATACTAAAGTAGAAAAAGTAACTGAGTCTGTTAAGAAAAGAATAGCCTTAGTAGTACAGGGGCAGATGCAGGGAGTGTAATTGGAAAGGAATTAGCTTGACAAATTAGTATATTTTTGCTTTAATACGGAAAATTAAAGTAAGGAATACAAAATGCAAAAGTTAATTCTAGTTTTTTGTTTATTTTTAATTCCAGGCTGTAATATGCTGGAAGTAATCAGAACTGTAAATAATAGTAAAGTAACACCAAGAAGTGAATATTGCTGTGATAAAGGAGGAAATGATGTATATAGTTTCAGACATAGACGGAACGATTGCAGATACAAGTAAAAGAATTCATTATTTAAATGAGAAGCCTAAGAATTTTAAGAAGTTCTATGAAGAAGCTCCAAACGATAGATGTATTGATTGGACGAGGAAAATACTTACAAGTGTATACTTAGGCAGTGAATTAGGTGAGTGTAAGCTTGTTCTTTGCACAGGTAGACCGGAGAAGTATAGAGAGCAAACAGAATATTGGTCTTTATCTACTGCTAGAATTATGAGGTTGTTTAGGTCATGTCGAATTTTAATGAGAAAAGATAATGACAATAGACCGGATCATATTGTCAAACCTGAACTTTTAAAAAATGCAGGGATTACTCCTGAGAATACTTTTTTTATTTTAGAGGATAGAAGCAGAGTAGTAAAGGCATACAGAGATTTAGGATACAACGTTTTACAAGTAGCAGAAGGGAACTATTAATATGAAAGAAGTTTTTATAGTTATAGAGGGGAATGATTCTTGTGGTGATTACAGAAATATTATTGCAGTTTGTTCAACAAAAGAAAAAGCTGTTGATTTGGCTAAGTTAGTTGGACTTACAGAGGCTGATGTATATAGAGAAGAAGTAGATATTCCATATACAAAATTTTATTATTACGAGTGTTGGATAACAGATGGTGTAGATAGGGAAATACCACACATAGACTACCATGATCTTGATGCCGAGGCGGTACTTGCCCCAAGGAAAATTAGAAATCGAGAGGAAGAAGAATATACCCACCCATACTATATAGATTGGAGATTTCATAATGATGCAGGTAGAACGTTTGGATTTATTGATAAAGGTACTACTAAGGAAGAAGCCTTGGAAAATACTATGAAATTCAGAGCTAAATGTTATTCCGATTTAGATGCAGGTAAAAAAATGGAAGGAGAGCTTTAATATGAACTTTAGTATTATGTATGCCCCTTTAAAAAATATTTTAGATCTTATAGAAGATAATAATGGGGTACTTCCAGATATAGTTAAAGAGGAGCTTTATAAGTACAGTCTTAGCTCTGAAGAATCACTTAGAAAAATTACAACACTGGCTAATAGTGCTGATAAAAAAGAAAAAACTTTTAGAGAAGCTTTGTATAAGGTATTAGCAAATTGGAGTATCCATCTTATGTGTGGGGAAACAGCAACAAGAGTAACTAATAAAATTTGTGACTTGCTTGTTGATCTTCAAAATGAAAATTATAAAAAGAACCATGAAAATAGAAAATTTAAGAAAGGCCCAGTAAATGAGAATATTAAAGGCAAAGGAAGAAACTCAAAGAGGAAGACCCAGGTCAGAAACTAAAGTTACTCTTAGCCCAAAATATTTACTTTACCTTAACTCAAAAACAGCAGAATTATTTAAAAATTATATTTTTATCTGGACTGAAGGGGAAAATGAGATCTGTATTTCTCCAGAGGTTCCTATGTATGTTAGGGATAACTGCTACGAGGTATTTGAGAGAGGTATTTGTAAATCAAAGGGGTATCATGGTGGAGCTTTAATTAGATTCGCCTCAGTGCTTAATTGGCTACTTCCTGGCATAGTAAAAGAGAGTAGAAAATTAGTTAATCAGGAATATCTTGAAGAATATAATGTATTTAAATTAAAGTTTTAGGAGGTAGGAATGGAAGCTGTGGTTTTGGAGGTAAATACTCCAGTATTAAATAAAATAATTTGCCCAAAATGTAAAGAACCAAGAATTATAGATGAATTTCACAGGGATGCTACCAGGGCTTCAGGCAGGCAATCTATTTGTAAATATTGTAGAAATAGTAGAAGGAACGGCTTGGTAAGGGAAAGATTCGGAATAGAGTCTCAGGTTTGCGTTACCTGTGGGAAAGATAAAGCATTAAATAAGCACTATACCAAACAAATGGGAGCTTCTGGTATTTTACTTGGATTTTCAAAAGAATGTAAGACTTGTGCAGATAAAAATCGACTTAAAAAAATAGAAGGAATTATGGGGAGAGAATTAGTTAAAATTAATTTATTCCCGGAAGATGAGGTTAATTTGTTTATGAATAAGTACCCTGTTAAAAGTGATAAAGTTCCATTTCCAATAGCTCCAATGTTTATGTGTGATTTATGTGGCAATTGGGAATACCCTGACAGAATCAAAAAATATGGAGAAAGAAAAATTTGTTTACATTGTTTTCCAGTAAAAGGTAGTATACCAAAACCTAATTTCAAAGAATTACATGTAGAAGATTATACTTCCCTTAAAGATTTATTAAAACAGATTCCAAAAATAGAGGCTTTTAAAGAATACTCAAAGGAAGATTTTAAAATAGAAGCCTCAGTTACAACGGAAGATAAAAGAGTTTACTCTATAGCAGTAATACATTTTAACCCGGAAAAAGGGATAAACAATACTCTGGCCATGCACACAGAGTTTAGTTATGATACTATGTTGGAAAGAGTTTATGGTAGATTAACAGAAATTAAAAATTACAACTCATTTGATTGGGTAGACTAAAGGAGATTTCCTGCGTGAGAACTAGAATTATTTCAGCATTTCCCGGAATGGGTAAAACGTACTATTATAATAATCATAGGGATACTTGTTTAGATTCTGATAGCTCAGATTTTAGTTGGGTAGAAACCAATGATGGAGGGAAGATAAGAAATCCAGATTTTCCTAGTAATTATATACAGAACATAAAAGAAAATATTGGGAAGTATGAATTTATTTTAGTTTCTTCTCATTCTCAAGTAAGGAAGGCTCTGCGGGATAATTGTTTATTTTTTTACTTAGTATACCCTACTTATATTATGAAAGAATTATTTCTTAACAGATATAAGGAGCGAGGCAGCTCTAAAGATTTTATAAAACTCCTATCAGATAATTGGGAAAAATGGTTAGCTGAAATAGCCAGTGAGACAGTAGGCTGTAAATTATGTAAAAGTTATAATGGGTTTTTAGGCCAGGAAATAAAGCACATACTTACTTCAGAAATGGAGATTTTATGAAAAAAGAAGAATATATTTTGTGTGCTGCAATTTGGTATAAATGCAAGCATACAGATAAGTTGCCAAGTGCTATTAATATTAGCAGTGGGTTTGTGGTTACGGGGTATAGGCATTGCCATTGTCAAAATATATTTGCAGCACTTAGATATGGAATGTATGCCCCTATGGATAAATCTTTAGCTATCCAAGGATTTTTAACGAGTAGAAAAAGATTTGTAGATAGAAAAGAAGCTATGAAAATAGCTATAGAGCAAAAACAGACAGATAGTGGAAAAGAAATATTATTTTCAGAAGATTTATACTAAAATTTTTTAATAAGGAAAAATATGCTTGAGAATTGTAAAGTTTGTGGTATAAAATTAACAGATAAAGATCCTAAAATTTCTTATTTTGCTAAAAAAGCAGGAATAGATAAATTCTTTTTTGAAGGATACTGCCAGTATCATTATAGAGAAATTGAATCTATGCGGCACTGGAGAAAGAAGGGACTCCCTGCAATAGAAAAAGAATTGGAAAGAATAGAATACAGGAAAAGTTTATTACTTAAAACTAAACTTAAATTAGAGGAAAAGAAATAGATGGCATTTTCAGATTATGAAAAAGAAATATTAGAGCTACAAATAAGCTATAACAGCGTATTAGATAACCTTAAAAATTTAGTATCAGAAGAAAAGTATGAAGATATATTGCAGTATCTTCATACTTTTAGATTAGCAACAGATTACCAGGTACAAGAGATAGTAGAAAATGATATCCAAGGAATAAAGCAAGAAGAAGATTATTGGTTCAAATATATTTACATCAACCAGGAACGTAGTCTATTTGGTGACTGTAGAGGGGTTATTTTTATTCCTTTAGGCAATAATAAATTTTTTAAATTTTATTTTGGAGAGTAAAATAATAAGGGGTTAATAAAAAACATTAACCCCTTATCTGATTATAAACATGCTGCTTTAATTAAATCTTTCAATTTTTCATTTTTAATTTTATCTAATCCAAAATAAGGCTCAAGATCATAAGAAGCTTCCCATAAACTAAAATTAGTTACAAGATTGTACTTGCTAAAAATTAATAAAAGAGAAGTCCTGTGTTTAGTAAAACTCGATACACTGGGGTAGGCTTCTCCAATTTTTTCACAATATTTATAAAATTCAACTAATACTTTTTCACAAATTTCTGCAAATTCCTCTTTAGAATATTTTTCATAGGAAGACAGCATAATAGAATCATCAACATTTTCCGGGTTAGAAGCTGTAAATAAATAGTTATACATTTTATATTTCCTTTAACTTTTCTAAAGATTTAAAATATTCTTCTTTTATCCAGGCATGTTCAGAATTATTCCCATCAAAAGCCACACCATATTCTTTTTCAAATTGTATCAAGAATTTTTTATTTGGGGCATAATTACCTGGCACTCCTGAAATAGTACCTCTGCATTTAACTACAGTCTCATTAGCGCAGTAAGGGCAGTTGAAATTAGTGTTTTCCAGTTCATCATCTTCTATAAAAGATTCGCACTTTGGGCATAGATACATAGGTACCCCTTATAATGGAAAAAATTTTCTGAACAAATTAGTTACTTTACAATTAGAGATATACTCTTGGCAAGCATTTTCATAATTTTTATCTTTGGGGTCAGTATACTTTACTTTTTTATTCAAATAATTACTGATGACTTCCGGGTTAGATTTGCAGCCTTCTATTAATTCATTAGGATAAAAAGGGTGATGAGTAGTTTCCATATAATGTATACAACTTTTACAATAAACAAATTCTTTTTCCAAGAGTTCCTCCTTTTATTTTATATTTTCTAATTTTAATTTAATTCTTGGGTACCATTTTCCAATGTCAGGGCAATCTATTCCTAAATAATTTTCACTCTTATCAAAACAAAATTCTAAATCGTAACCTATACTAATACGAGTAGTACAATTTTTTACTGTGTTAAAATTTCCCGCTGTAAATATAGCGAATGGTACCTCTAGCTTGTCAAACACTCGTATTAGTTCTTTTCTATTTTTCATATTTCCGCCTTTTATTTAGAAATGATAAAATCAGGGATGCCTATAACTAAGGCAGATTTAATTAAAGTATTGTACTTTTCCATCATGGTAGCTGATTGTTCTTCGCTTAGTTCTTGTGAGTAATTTGCAGAATCATCTTTTATTAACTCATACCATTCTGGGTCTTCATGGTTTATTACAGTAAGGCCAGAATACTGAAGCCTTTGAAATCCCCAAGGGTGCATATTTATCTCTACAATTCCTTCTTCTCCAAATTTGTCCCTTATGGTCATCCCTGCTTTAATATCTTTTGGGGGTATAATATTTCTAGCCACAGTATTTCCTTTTATTTTATATTTTCTTTTCTTTAGTTATTTCAAAATCCCAGTGGTATTGTGAGGTAGTACCACACATTAAGTCATACTTTACACCTTGGTCATGAAATACATAGTAACCTATAACTAGTCGTTCTGCCTGGTCTTTATCAGTAATTAAGTAAACTATATCTTTGAGAGCAAATTTAGGCTCAATAATTAATATTTTTCCTAATTTATCAGTTTCCATTGTTGCTCTTCTTTTTTTCCTTTAAAAAACAGGAGCAGTGCATAAATACTTTTTTATTATTAACTAGAAAAGAAGTTCCAAGATCTTTTTTTGTAATATATTTTTTACACTCAAAACATTTATGAGCACACATTAAAAATTTCCTTCATGTTTAAATATTACTTTCGGTCTAAGTGGGGGCGGATGAGGAATATGTCGAGGTCTTTCTTTAAGTTCCATATATTGACAGTATACCCTATCAATTTCATAGACACACATCCTAGGGCCAAAGCCAAATAAGCTTCTTTTAACTTTAGGATTTGAGCATCTAAAATACTCATTAAAGAATTTACAGCTAGGACGGATAAACATTTTCCTCTCCTTTTATTTATAGTTTGTGCATAAGTTGGGCAAATGGGTGAGATTTTAAGCATGTACTAGTATAGTTTTAACAAGAAGGTTGACTTATCTCTTCCTCAAATTCTTCTCTAAGAATAATTCTAAATTCTTCATTAAAGTAAGTATTCTCAAGTTCTTTCTTTTTATCAAAAGCTGCTTTCTTTAATTCTTCATCGTTTTTATTGTCTTGGTGCAGATAAACCTCATCTGCCCAAGAAATTCCACCAGCTTTTACCTGGACAACATAGCAGTGAATTACTTTTACCTTCATTTTCTTCTCCTTTTGTTTAATTTTTGAAATCTTATACTAAATAAATAGAATAAAGTCAACAAAATAGTATGAATAGTTAATAAGTAAAAATATATCGATAAAACTATATTTATTTCTTGTATTATTTGAGTTTTAGTTATTTAATACAGGCAGAACAGAAAATAAGGAGAATAAATTGCCAAGTAAGTATGACACAAGTAAGACAACACTAGTAAGCCTGAAGGATATAGTAACAGACTCCCTGGAAGAAAATTCATTATCTTTTTTTAATAATTCAGCAGATAAAACTTTCACAGATATAAAGGATGCGGTTTTAAAAACAGATGGGGAGAAAAGATCAGATGCTTGTTTTAATAGACTAAAACAAGGGTTCAAAGATTATTATGAACTAAATGACTTCCTGGTACAATACCTGAATTTGCAAGTCCCCTATAAGAAAAATTGTTTAGATAATCATTGTGCACCATTTCAATTTGTAGGGGATCTAATTTTAGGTAGAGAGCACAATTGTTTAGTTATAGGGCCTAGAGGCGGAGCTAAAAGTTATAATGCAGGATTGATTCAGTGGGTTTTAGGAAATATGTATGCATTATTTGATGGAAGAATATTAGGAGGTTCAGAAGACCAGGCATTAAAATCGTATGAAGCTATGTTAGATATCTGGGAAAGGGCTGGAATAGATAGTAAGAATGTGCTTAAGGATGAATTTCCAAGAAATAAATTTACCCACTGGAAAACTGGCTCGCAGATAAGAATACTCTGCGCTTCGCAGAAGTCTGTGAGAGGCCCTCATCCGACCTGTCTTACGATGGATGAAATCGATGAAATGGAACATTCTATTTTAACTGCTGCACTGCAACAACCTATGTCAAAAAATGGCATCGATGCACGGCTTATAATGATGTCTACATATCATAAAATTTCTGGAACTATGGCTCGGATTCTTGGAGACTCTATAAATAGTACAGATGTTGATGATATATCTGATGAAATAGCTACTGCTAAAAAATTTAAAGAGCACATGCGCATCTACCGGTATTGCTATGATAAGGAAACAGAAGTTTTAACTAGTTCTGGCTGGAAATTCTTTAGAGAGGTGTTAGATTCCGATAAAATATTCTCGCTTAACCCAGATACCCATTTTTCTGAATTTGTCTCCTTTAAAAATAGAATCTCATACAACTATTCTGGAGATATGGTTCAATTTAAAAGTTATAAGGACGATATCTTAGTTACCCCTAATCATAGAATGTATGCTAAAGCGACCACATCAAAAAAAGCCAAGTATAAATCTATTTCTGCTGAAGATTTAGCTACCAAAAACTTCTTTGGGCTTAATAGGTATGCAAATTGGGAAGGAAAAAAAACAAAAAATATTACTATTAATGGGGTTATAGTAAATTTTAAAGATTTTTGTGAATTTATGGGATTTTACATAAGTGAGGGGTGCTTGCGTAGATCTAACGGACTAAATATAGGGCAAACTATGTCTGTGCACCCGGCTATCTATTCTCAAATTAAAGATTGTATGGGTAGAATTTTCAAAGGTAAAAAAATATGCACCTATAAAAATACTATAGAAGTTTATGGGGTTAAGTGGATGCATGATTATTTATCAACATTTGGAAAAGTTTTTGATAAATTTATTCCTACTGAAATAAAAAATGCTACTAAGGAGGACATTAGGGTCTTTATGGATGCTTTTTTGTTAGGAGATGGCAGAGTACACAGAGTTCCAAGTCAATTTAAGAAAGATAAATATTTCCTACAAAAAATATATTATACATCCGCCCCAAGACTAGCAGCAGATTTAGGTGAAATGATAATAAAGTTGGGAAAATTCCCATCTTATACTCCGATAAAAAATATGAAACATCCTCATTGGGCTATCCGGGAGACTATATCAAAAGCTTCTTATTTTTACTCTAAGAGAAAAAATAAGCAAGGAATGAGAATAAACCGAGTACAATACAATGATATGGTTTACTGCTTAGAGTTAGAAAAGAATCATATCATGCTAACGCGCAGGAATGGAAAATGTACCTGGCAGGGTAATTGCGTTTTTGAAATCCTTGAACCTTGTGTAGATTATCGTTGTTCTACCTGTCCTATTTCTCATATCTGCCCAGGCCCACACATGAAGGAGGCCGTTGGGTACTATAAAATGTCTGATTTTATTCAGAAAATGAATACTATGTCAAAATACACCTTAAATGCTGAGTGGCTATGCAGAAAACCCAGTAGAAGTGGTCTTGTTTTAGAAGGCTATAGAGATGAAGTAAATACCTTGGATATTGGGTATATTGAAGGATTACCTGTAGAAATGTGTATAGACTTTGGTTTTACTAAAGAAAATCCTTATGCTATTGGTTTTATTCAAAATGTAGAAAATTTTAAATTGCATGATGGTAGAGTAATTTCAGGATCAATTTTAATTGATGAAATTTATTCAGTTCCCAGAACAAATGCTGAAATGATCGCAAAAGTAAAAGCTAAAAAATTCTATAATCCTGATAAGCATATTTGGGGTATAGCAGATTCAGCAGAGAAAGATTTGATAGCGGAGTGGGTACAAAATGGATTTAGAATTTATAAGGTAAATAAAAGATCTTATACTATTTCAGCAGGACTTGATAAATTAAATGGTATGATTAAACCTATACAGGGTGCACCTACTTTCTATGTCTCAACAAAATGTCATGGTTTTTTATCAGAAAAAGATTCCTATAAATGGGGGCCAAAAGGTGAACCATTGGACAAGGATAACCACTGTGTTACTGGAGATTCTTTAATTGATACCTTAAGAGGAGAAATACAAATTAAAGATGTGATTGTAGGGGATTATGTTTTAACTAGGGGTGGATATCAAAAAGTTTTAGCTAGTATGTGCACAGGAGTTCACGATGTTTGGTCCTGGACTATAGCCGGGCAAGAAATAAAAGCTACTGATTATCATCCAGTTTATACTGTTAATCGTGGGTTTGTTCCGATAAAAGATTTAGATGTTAGTGATATTGTCTTAAAATTAAGATCCGATTATGCTTTAGAAGAAAAAACAGTAAGATTTATACCTTCAGTTTACCCTAAAAAAATACAGGGAGAATACTTAGGAAAACAAAAGGTTTATAATCTTCAAGTAGAAAATTATCCAGAATTCATTTGTCATAAGTTGTTGGTACACAATAGTATCGATGCACTTAGGTATTACTGTATTTCCAAAAAATCAGGTAAATGGGGAGAAGCAAAAATTGTCTAAAATTGAAAATATAAAAGGTGTTCCTATAGATCAGTGCCAAAAATTTGTCTGGTATGTAATTAATAGGCTAAAAATATATAGAGAATCTTCTTTTTCAAAGGAAGATATATTCCAAATTGGTATGCTTTATTTGGTTGATTACAGTAAAACAATTAAAAAAAATAAGGATTGGCTTAAGCATCCATTTGTCTATAAAAGTTTACGTTGGTTTATCAGTAAATATTTAGCATCCCACATGTCTTGGTTCCAGGTAACGCACTACGGAAGAAATAAATTTTACTCTTTGCTAAAATCTATTGATCCAAAGTATTTAAGCGAAGGCTTGGATAAAGAAAAGCTGGATATTCATGAATTATATAGTGATGGTAAAATTAATATTAAGGATAGGAACATATTAATGGATTTTTGTAAGACTCGGAAATATCCTATAAGTTTAGAAAAAGCAACCCATGTTGGGATAGCTGGTGCGGGCTTATGCTCTGATATTGATATGTGTAAAACAAATGAGTCTTTTTTAGATTTAGACGGGGGAGTACTTACAGATTTTATTTTATATATAGATAACGCTCCTGAATTAACTTGCAGGGATAGAAAACTTTTCAAGTACTATCATGGTCTGGGGTTAAAAAGAAAGAGTGGGAAACAGCTTGCAACGCTGTTTAAATTAGATAGAAATTCCATATATAGAGAACTGACTCGGATAAAAAAAATACTTCTAAAGCCTGATGGCTGGGTGGAGAGAGAATTTGGAAAAAAACTTACTGATAAACTTAGGAGTAACTATGAAGTTAA
>Ga0172381_10002309_pt1 | contig 21203 bp, 16 predicted proteins | sample Leawel6488metaG_FD_119754 | JGI IMG/M metagenome (GOLD analysis project Ga0172381, IMG submission 119754) | Leachate microbial communities from a municipal landfill in Southern Ontario, Canada - Leachate well 64-88 metaG | ecosystem: Engineered > Solid waste > Landfill > Unclassified | place...
ATTTCTCGAAGAATATGAAGCTACCGCTTTAATCAAATTTTTAATCTGGGAAAAAACCACCAAGACTGGATTAACTCGCGAAGTAAATCTCTTCGGTCAAGAAAAACCAGTTGTCTATCAAGTAAATGCTGATCCAGAATTAACAGATATCAGCAAAGAACCATTTATCCAAAAAGCTATTCAGAAAGATCAAAATGCACCAGCAATTTGTACTTTTGAATATTTGATGGAAAAACACAGCCAAAAACTTAACAATTTAATACTTGTTGAATTTGAAAAATTCACCAAAGCTCTTTTCTATAAAAACTCCCTACATTTAACACTTGAGTCATTGCTTCAACCTCTCAATAGCCTAAAAGAATGTAATCCGGAAAACAAAACACTTGAATCATTGATCAGCAAAGCTCAAATCTTATTTGGACTTTTAGGGATAATTTTTGAACGATTCAACAATCAAGATTCCTATAATCCCAGAGCCATTATTGATAAACAAATTCAAGGCACAAAAGAATGGCAAGACACCAATTCATGTATCAATAATTTAATCTCAATTTCACAAGAACTTGGAGAAATTTTAGGTCCAAAAACTCAAGGATATCTCCATAAATGGAAAAGAAAATTAACCGAATTAAAAAGCACTTTTGAGAATGCAGATACTTCAAAATTTCTAATCTTCGTTGAAATAGACTGGAATCGAAACTGCACTTTGCACAAAATGCCAATATCCCTTAAGGAAGCCATTACCGAGACGCTGTCCAATTGTGAAAATTATAAATTAGTCGACGAATGTTTCGACATAAAAGACAAAGGGAAATTCGCAAAATCTTTTTATGGACTCCCTGAAAGTTTAAGAATTATTAAACCGACTGAACCCAAAGAAAAAACACTTATTCACATTTCCAAACCTGGTGAAAATTCTTTCAAAACAATCAATGACCTAATTACAGAAAAAAAAGGAAAAATAGCCCTGATTTTCAATTCAAAAAAACAAATCGAATTCTTTACTTTGAAACTAGGTCAATTAGCTCAAGAATTAGACATCAATTTGATTTCCCAATTAGTCGGATCCATCGGCAAACTAGAAGAAAGATTCGCCAAAGCTCCTGAAAAATCCGTACTATTAATCACTTCTACAGTTTGGGAAAGATTTCGCTACCATAGCTTAGTTGAAACTATTGTCGTCGAAAAAATTCCTTTCGACGCTCCGGGAAATCTCTACCTCTCAGCCTTAAGTCAATCTTTCAATAATCCATTCATGGAATTCCAAGTTCCTCACGCCACCATGAATATCAAAAAAATCCTCAATCATATAATTGCAAAAAATGCAGTCGCCTATTTCCTCGACTCCAGATTATACGAAAAAGATTACTGCGCTCAGATATTGGATTTGCTTACTAAACCTTCTTATTAGACCCCCCTATTCCTAGATTAGTTTTTCCCACCACCACTTATTTTCTTTATACCACTCGATAGTTTCTTCCAAAGCCTCTTTAAAGTTATATCTTGGACTCCAGCCAAGTTCTTTCCTAAGTTTAGTGGAATCTATCGAATATCGTCTGTCATGACCTAACCGATCCGCTACACGCTCAATCATTTTTTCATCTTTTCCAAGCGTTTTTAAAATCATATGAGTCAAGTCCACATTGGTAAGTTCATGCCCAGAACCAATGTTATAAACCTCCCCATCTTTTCCTTCATGCAAAATCAAGTCAATTGCCGAACAATGATCTTCTGTATAAAGCCATTCACGAATATTTTTTCCATCACCATATAAAGGTACTTTTTTTTCCGTAAGAAGATTTGTTACAAATAAAGGAATTACCTTTTCAGGATATTGATATTTACCATAAACATTACAAGAATGAGTCACGATCACCGGCACACGATAAGTTACATGATACGCACGACACAAGTGATCCGCCCCCGCTTTTGAAGCACTATACGGACTATTCGGCATAAAGGACGTTTCTTCCGTAAAAGAACCATTTTCCGTACTTCCAAAAACTTCATCAGTACTAATTTGAATATATTTTTTTACTCCATATTTTTTAGTCGCTTCCAATAAAGTAAAAGTTCCAAGCACATCCGTCGTTATAAAATCCCTCGGGGAAGTTATAGATCTATCTACATGAGTTTCCGCCGCATAATTCAAAACAGCGTCAAATTTATGCTCCGCAAAAAGATCAGCGACAGCTTGTTCATCAGCAATATCCCCTTTTACAAATTTATACCTCGGATTATCTTCGAGCCCTTTCAAATTATCTAAATTTCCAGCATAAGTAAGTTTATCAAAATTCACTACTTCGTAATTTGGATATTTTCCAAGAATGTAATGAATAAAATTTGACCCTATAAACCCAGCTCCACCAGTGATTAAAAGTTTCATGATTAGCGATTTTTAGTAGTCCAATCAAACCCAATCTCCTTATCATCAAAATCAATTCTCTCCTCATCCGGATTTTTTGCATCATAAGATTCAGTCGTGTGATAGAAAAGTCCAACCGGTTCATTCCCAAGTACTCTATATCCATGAGCCACTCCAACCGGAATTAAAATAGTAACAGGATTATCTTTTCCCGCGTAAATCACCTGAGTCTCTTTATAAGTTTTTGATTTTTTACGCATATCATACAAGACCACTTGAGCCATTCCACTTGCCACAAACCAAATATCATCCTGTTTTTTGTGATAATGAAAAGCCTTGATCACACCAGGATAAGTAACAGTATAAGAAGTCTGGCCAAATTTCTTCATTAACTTATCGTCATCGCGAAGCACTTCCATAAAAGAACCACGATCATCACTATGTTTTACTAATTTTTTAACAACTACACCTTGGATCATAATAAAAAAATCAAATAATTCGACAGGAATAATAGCACTTTATAGATCTAAAACAACTTTTTAACCATTCCTAAAATTCCCTGTTTCCACGGAACTCTATGAGAAACACCAGATTGCCCTTTAAATTTATCCATATTCTTCAAGTACCACTCGTAATTTCGCAGAAGAGCATCTTTATTTGAATATTTTGGAACATATCCAAGAATTTTCTCAGCTTTTTCTATCGACACAAAAGAATCCTTACTCGCCGTTTCATAAACCCATTTATACAAAGGAGAAAGTTTTAAAAACTCCAACACTCTTAAAGTCCAAATCATTGGCCAAGCCGGAAACCCCTTTATCTTTTTTCCAAAACCAGCTTTATCAAGAACAACTTGATAGTCCTCCTTCATAGTCGTAAATTCCTTCGCCCCAATATTAAAAGTATCATTCACCAGCTGTTTTTCTTTCGTAGCACATAAATAAATCGCTTCACATAAATCCTCCACATCAAGCAATTGATATCGATTATTTCCACTTCCTATCATTGGAAAACTTTTTCCATCCTTCGCCCAATCATAAAAAAGAGCAAAAACTCCTAATCGCTCAGGTCCAATAAAAGACTTTGGCCTAATTATAGAAACACACATTCTTTTTTTTCTATATTCCAAACAAACTTCCTCAGCCATAATTTTCGCCTTCCCATAAGGCCCTACTCCATCAAGCTTATCACCCTCATAAAGAGGATGATGATCTGGAATTCCATAAACAGCCGTAGAAGAAATATGAATAAATCTTTCAACTTTATGATCATGAGCAGAATCAATCATATTTCTCGACCCCTCCACGTCAGTAGTAAAAATTTCTGCCTCTGTATACAAAGGCAAAGCCGCTGCGCAATGAACCACAACATCAACCCCATCCATACACCTATCTACCACCTCTTTATGCCTTATATCTCCAACAATCCATTCAATTTTATTCTTTTCAGGATAATCAAAAGGAAGAAGATCCAAAGATCTAACCTTATGTCCTTTCTTTAGCAAATATCTAACTAAATTAATCCCCAAAAAACCTGATCCTCCACTAATTAAATAATGTTTAGATTCCATTTTTAAAACTTATAAACTTAATAATATTGTATGCAAAATCATCAACAATGTTAAACAATTTAATATAAATTCTTTCATTTCCACTGGTAACTCTCCCTACTTTTATAAATTTAGCACAAATTTTTTTAGCAAAGAGTCCATCGGTCAAAAATTTATCGCCAATAACAATCACTTTTGACGAATTTATCTCTCCATGCTTAGCCGCTATTTCCTGCCAAATTTTCTTGCTCGGCTTTTTATTAACAAGATTAATAATCTTCACCCCAAGATTCTCTTCTACTACAACATTTCGCTTTTTGTCAGAAGAATTTGTACACAGGTATACTATGTTTAACTTCTTCATTTCCGTAATTTTTTCCAAGACATCATCAGCAAAATTTACCATTGAGTCCCCTATCAAAGTCCCATCAACATCCAACAAAACAATCTTGTCCCTAAAATCTACATTTAAATTCGCGAATTTTTTCATAAAACTCAATTATTTTCCCTTTGGAAAAGTGAAATATTTATGCCCAAAAAAACTAGTTATCGTTGTCGTTCCCAACCCTATTAAGTGAGCAATTTCAGGACGAAATTGCCTAACCCCAATTATGAGCAGATAATCATTTAACAACAAACTAATTATTACAGTTTGAATCAACCCAAATAAATTAACCATAATAAAAACCATCACAGATCTTTTCGTTGAATTTTTACTTTCCTCAAAAACAAAAATTTTAAATAAACAAAAAGCGACAATCATGCCAACTCCATAAGCTAAAATTATAGAAACAGTATAGTTAAATTTTAAGTTAAAAAGTACCCGAGAAGAAAAGTTCATTCCCGCTGAAACAGCCCCCCCCATTATAAATTTCACGAACTGTTTCGTCATAGATTTTATAAATAAAAGAGAATCGCATTCAATAACAACCAAAAAATAACACTTCCCAAAATCCATTTATCGGAGAACAGGGTTTTTTCTGGCGCATGCCCAGCATTATGCTGATTAATAATGTACAAATATCGAAATAATCCAAAAGCAACAAAGAAGACCGAATAGAGCAAATACGGCGTCGCCGTAGATATTACATAAATACTATACGAGGTAAGAGCTGTCGTAATTGTTATCACAAGCATATGATCCAAAAATTCTTTATTATAAGATTCCATCACTTTTCTAGTTTTAGCATTTTGCCCACCATATTCACAAAATTCCGCTCTTCGTTTTGCAACAATTAGGAACAATGCTAGAAAAAAAGTACATAAAATCAACCAATGAGATAACCCTTCCCTCCACAATGTCCCCCCCGCATATATTCTCATTAAATAAAAAGATGCCACTATAAAGATATCTAAAAGTGGAATTTGTTTTAACCTAAAACTATAAACAATATTAACAACAAGATATGCAAAAAGTATCAATATAGCTTTTATGGGTAATGTATAACACAGAAACCCTGAAACAATGACAAGAATAATAGCTAAAACAATCGCATTCTGTTTTGAGACCTCACCAGCAGCAAGTGGACGATTCTGTTTACCAGGGTGTAATTTGTCATATTCAACATCAATCAAATCATTAATTATGTAGACACAGCTTGAAAGCAAACTAAAGCTAAAAAAAAGCAATATACCTTTTGAAGTAGCATCTAAATCTAAAATATGTTTAGCAAAAAACAAAGGGGCAAATACCAATAGGTTTTTTACCCAATGATGAAGACGCATCAGCTTTATATAATTTTTCAAACTTCTCATGCCAAATATTTTATACGCTGCAGGATAAATAGTAAAATTCAATTGCTCACACTACTTGATTAGTAATAGTATAAACTCGCCTACTATAAATATTGCACATGGAAAATTTGGAACAAATTTACAAAAGAAGATTTGGTAAAGACGTCGAGTTCCGAAAAAAAATGTGGAAAATCCTTTGCAATAATTTTTTTCAGAAATACATTCCAAAAAACGCTGTTGTACTTGATGTGGCTACCGGCTATTGCGAATTTATCAACAATATTAAAGCAGGAGAAAAAATAACCCTAGACATTAATCCAGATATAAAAAAGTTTGCCAATCCCGACGTCAAGTGTCTAGAGTCATCTTCTACGGAAATGAAAGGAGTTAAGGACAATAGCGTTGACGTAGTTTTTACAAGTAATTTTTTTGAACATTTAAGCAAAAAAAATATCGTCAAAACCATTAAAGAAATGTACAGAGTTCTGAAACAAGATGGACAATTATTAATTTTACAACCAAATATCAGATATTGTTACAAGGATTTTTGGATGTTTTTTGACCACATCACTCCATTGGATGACAGAAGTCTCACCGAAGTCCTAGAAATAAACAATTTTGAAGTTCTTGAGTGTAAGCCAAAATTTTTACCATATACAACAAAAAGTAAAATACCAAAATTGCTATTCCTTTTGAAAATTTATTTAAAAATTACTTTGATTCAAAAAATAATTGGGAAACAGGCATTCATTCGAGCTAAAAAACTATAATCATGGACTCTAAAAAAACCAATAAAATAATAATTACAGGAGCAGCTGGCCTGGTTGGTCAAAATCTCATTCTTTTGTTAACGAAAGAAGGCTATTCAAACATTTTAGCAATAGATAAACATGAATATAATCTAAATATTTTAAAAAAATTAAATCCTTCCATAAAAACTATAAAAGCCGATTTATCTAAATCTGGTAACTGGGAAAAGAACTTTAAGGATAGTCACATTCTCATCCAGCTACATGCACAAATAACTGGCAAAACTGAAGAACCCTTTTACAAAAACAACATTCTAGCAACAAAAAATGTCCTCAATGTAATGAGAAAAAATAACTTCAATCACTTACTTCACGTCAGTTCTTCTGTCGTAAATTCAGCTAGCAACGATTTTTATACAAACACAAAGAAATTACAGGAAAAAATAGTTATAGCTTCCGGCCTTCCATATACAATACTAAGACCCACTTTAATGTTTGGGTGGTTTGATCCAAAACATCTAGGATGGCTATCTAGATTTATGGCTAAAATTCCTATTTTCCCTATTCCTGGAAACGGCAATTATATAAGACAACCCTTGTATGTAATGGATTTTTGTAAAATCATTTCAAAATGTTTGAAACTAAATCCATCTAACAAAACATTCGATATTGTTGGACAAGAAAAAGTCTATTATATCGATATCATGAGAAACATAAAAAAAGCCAAAAAATTAAGAACTTTAATATTAAGAATTCCCTATAAACTTTTTTATGTACTACTAAAAATATATGCGATTTTCAGCAAGAATCCACCATTTGTTGCCGATCAGTTAAAAGCTTTAACTGCCGGAGATGAGTTCATTGGAGTAGACATGGAAAAAACATTTCAAGTTAAACCAACTATTTTCAAAAAAGCTATTTTAGAAACTTTCACCAATGAGAAATACAGCAATGTTGTTTTAAAAAAATATGAATAATCTAACAAAAAAAAAAGTTGCAATTATTGGGGCAGGACCCATGGGACTTGTTTGCGCCTACGAACTTTGCAAAAAAGGACATGATGTCACTATCTATGAAAAAGACGATAGAATAGGAGGGATGTCCGCTTCCTTTGACTTTGATGGACTTAAAATCGAGAAATATTACCACTTTATTTGCAGACCAGATGATGTCCTGTTTCGACTATTGAAAGAGCTAGATATCTTCCATTTATTAAAATGGAAAGAAACTAAAATGGGCTTTTTTTATAACGGAAAACTATTTAGATGGGGAGATCCTTTTTCTCTTCTAAGGTTCCCCGGATTAAACTTTTTTTCAAAAATAAGATATGGATTGCATATCCTTTACACAAAAGGAATAAAAGACTGGAAAAGATTAGATAAATTATATTCAAAAGAATGGCTAACGAAATGGATAGGGGAAAAAGCTTATAATGTACTATGGGAAAATCTTTTTAAATTAAAATTTTATGAGCATAAAAACGATTTAAGTGCTGCCTGGATAGGCACTAGAATTAAAAGAGTGGCCCTCTCTAGAAAGAGTATTTTCAAGGAACAAATGGGCTATCTTGAAGGCGGATCTGACGTATTTCTAGATAAACTGAAGGAAAAAATTGAAAACAATGGCGGTCGCATAATATTGAACACCAAAGTTGATAAAATCATCTTTAAAGACAAAAAAATCGATCATGTTTCCATAAATGGAGAACAATTGTTTTTCGATCAAGTATTTTCAACAATCCCCTTCCAATATCTCCCCGAAATTATTGAAAGAGACCTTGATGAAACTAAAAAAATGATTAGAGGAATTGATAATATCGGGATCATATGTGTCATTTTAAAATTAAAAAATCCTTTAACTGATAATTTTTGGATAAATATCAATGATCCTTCAATAGAAATCCCTGGACTTATTGAATATTCAAACTTAAACAATTTAAAAGAAAATATTGTTTATGCCCCTTTTTATCTTTCCAAATTAAATCCAAAATACAAAAAAACAAATGATGAATTAATAAATGAAGTTATAAGTTATTTGCCTAAAATAAATCCAAATTTTGATAAAAACTGGATTATTAAAGCCGATTGTTCGAGATATGAATATGCTCAAACCGTATGCCTTCCCAATTTTTACAACAAAATCCCTCCAATAAAAACTGTTGTCGATGGCTTTTTCATTGCCGATACAAGTACATACTATCCAGAAGACAGATCCATCTCAGAAAGCGCTAGAATTGGGCAAGAAATGGCTAAAATGGCATAATAATCATTTAATCGTTAGCGGAATTTTAAATTGCGTACAGATTTTCACATCATCAGATGTTTTTAAGGCAAGACCTAGGGTATATTTCCCTTCCAATCCTAAAACATCAGTCGTAGTGCTATATCCAGATTCATTAAGTTCTGGCTTTTTAAAATAACCTCCCACATCCGGACGAGAAAAAGTCTTCGTTCTTAAATATTTATGATTACCTTTATCGTCAGTCAAAACAACATAAACAGCTTTTGGCAAAGTACCTTTCTCAACGGAATCCACAATCCACCCCGTAACTCTTAATAAACCTCCCGACACGGACAATCCGGTAGAAACAGCGGTCACATCGTTAACTACGTCAATAGAGCCATCACATTTTTCTACAGTTGTTACCTTAGCTACCGATAATTCGTCATCAAATCCATCAAATTTATAGATTTTTGAAATGTCTATAGGAACACTTGCTTTCACTTGGCTAAAAGTAACATTGTATTCATCATTCCAAAGATTAATACCGCCATTACTTGGTGTAATTGTTATCGCCTTAACCAGCTTCTCATCCAAAAATCCCTCATCATATAACATTCCGAATTCTTCTGTATTTTCAATTAGTGGTGATATCAAGAAACCAGATGCCGCCATCCCGGCAATTATTCTATATTGTTTTTTCACCCCATTCTCCAACTCTATCGTAATTTGAAGCTGACTGGTTTTGTATAAAAAATTTGCTATACGTCCCAAAATAGTTGGACTAATATCGATTTGTGCAAATATTGGCTGGATTGATTGTGGCAAGCTAACGCTCTCTCCAAACTTATGTTTTTCGCTTTTTAATTTCAGAGGCTCTTCAAACTCACTAGTATTTTTATTTTTTTGGAGAAATAAAAAATAATTTTCCATCTGAGTAGGTTGATAATTCAACATCAGTATAGGCCAACTTGCTCCATCTTCCAGAGATGGCAATCTTCCATCAATCGGTTCAACCCTAAAAATAACGTTATCTGGTGCTTGCGCGCCCAAAAGATGTTTTTTATTTATTTCAACCAGCGCTGGAGTATAAGCAGCATGACTCTGTAATATGGGGCGAGGGGCCCAAGAGTTTCCAGAAGCAATTAAATACGCCTGATTATATGAATAAATATCTGTAGTCCCTTGCAAAACAGGAAAAGACGCTTCTCCTCTCAAAGAATTCATCGCCACATCAAATTCAAGTCTTGGCCAATTTTTATTTTCAATTCTATTTTTAATACCAACCCATGCGGAGGAATAAGTCGAAACTATATTTTTACTAATACTCTCAGGAGATATTTTGATGTAATTATTATTAATGCAAAACCATACCAATAATGCAAAAATAGTAATCGGATAAACAAACTTAGATTTAAAAACAAATGGGAACAATAATGATGCAATCAATATAGATGTTCCCGCCGTAATAGCATGACCATCATGGCGAACAAATCCAGCCTTGAAGGAAAGAAATAAAAACACAAAGTAAATACAAAACAAAAATATTTTTGAAGTATTGATTATTTTCTTTTGAATAAGTATTCCTATCAACAAAAGCCCCGAAGCAATTAAATACAAAACCACCTCCCTTATGGGACCATCAACAGCCATCGCTTCAGTATAACCAGAAATTATTGGCATCATACTAATAAAGTAAGCAGGCAAATCTACTACAAACTGTCCTGATGCAATCCAGAAAAAAAACATCGAAACAAAAGGAGAAGACAAGCAAATTATTGTAAAAAATCTTTTTTTATTAACAATAAAAAAAACCGAACATAAAACAGCAATTGCAAAACACAATATTAACATACTGCCCTTTATTAAAGGCAATAAACCAAATGGTGCAAATAACAATGCCACATAAACTGGCACTAATTTACCTTTAACAAACTGTCCTTTTCCTAAAAACAACATTTTGTAGATCAACAATCCAACCATCAAAGGATATGAAAAGAATAAAGCGTCTAACGAATACATCAATCCAGTAAGAAAAACATAAAAAAACAGAACCCAGCGCCATTTAACACCTTTCATTAAAAGAACAAACCCTAACCAATATGACAAAGCTAAATATATACCTCCGGTAACCATCATAAGATCAATCGATGGATGATATAATTTTGTATAAATAGAAACATATGGCCCCATGGTAAAAATAATGTCTTTACCAAAAGAAAGTCCCTGAGCTACGGCCTGATCTGTTCCAAACACCCATGATGGATCAATCCCTGTTGAAGGCATTACTGGATAAAATGGAACAAATACAGCAATAATTGTAATTAGGAACACGGCCCACAAAATAAAATTACCAATCAATATTAAATTGTCTGAATTAAATTTATTTTTTTTTATATCCATAAAAAAACTATCTCTTATATAACTACCCATCCAATTTGAAATGGCATCAGAATTTTAAATTGCGGGCAAATTTTTATACCATCAGCCATTTTGACAGCAAGCCCTAGAACATACCTTCCTTTTAGCCCCGAGATATCAGCCACCGTACTATATCCAGAATTATTAAGTTCCGACTTCCCAAAAACAGCGCCCACATCTGGACGCGAAACAACATGAGTCTTTAAATATTTACGATTACCTTCATCATCAGTCAAAACCACATAAACAGCTTCTGGCAGAATCGCCTTCTCGGCAGAAACTGCGAGCCACCCATCAACTTTTAACAAATTTGTCACTAAAAACTCCTCAGAATCAGGGCCCCTATCATTAACTGTATCAAGAAAGCCATCACATTTTTCTACCTTTGTTACATCAACCTCTGATAATTCATCATCAAATCCATCAATTTTAAGAACATCATCCCTCAACTGCTTAGCTGAAGTCACTGGAGAAAAAACTCCTGGAATCTTTACATTCATCTGACAAGAAGGATTTTCTCCCTGCAAAGACACCACCGACCCCTTTTGATCAGCCAACAGATAACCACGATAGCCAGATTGAAATGCTTTTTTACCAACTATATCAGCAATGTCAGCCCTAGGTTGTCCAGTAAGAGCATATCCTACCATTTTACTTTGATTATCCAAAAACCGAATAACCTTAGGATAAGTCTTCTTCATCGGATCAAATATCCAACCACTAACGCGAACAAATCGCGAGTCCTCATTAATTGACTCCACTACATTCAAGTAACCCTGACAAACCGGTAAAGCCGATTGCTGAACCAATCTCCCTAATTGTTCTCTAACATCACGGAAGGGATACTCCCCAAAGATAAATAGATTTTGGGCAGAAACTTTTTCAGCCAAAGCTAAAACCCCTGGAGATGTTGGATAAATATTTTTAATTTGTTTTTCATCCTGCACTTGAAGCTCAAGAGCCAAAGCAGCAATTTTTCGCTCAAATAAAACTCCTTCTTGTGATTCCAACGCATGCAATTGCACAATAATCATAAAAAACGCAAGTACCACAAAAAGAATCAAATATTTCTTATTCCCAATTTTTAATGATGCCAAAATAGGGGGAGAAAACAGAATTAGTAAAATAGCCCATACCATAAGAGCAGGTGTCATATATCGACTGGCCAAAGCATTCTCTATCCCAAGATTCAATCGACCACCAGCAGTTCCCAAAGCCGTACCACCTATGTAAAGAATAAAAAACAACAGCGCTAACATCAACGTAGCCTTCCTAGGTCGAGGCAATAATTTTATCGCAAAATAAATTGAACTACCAACAAGAATCAACCCCATTGATTCCGCAACAATCACCCCAAATATTCCCTTACCAAAAAGAAAACAGAAAGGTCCACCGATATAAAGAAGCACAAACTGAATTAATCCAAACGGATTCTCCATTAAGGACTGCCAAAGTGACCCATCCCCTTCCGGAGTATGATAACCATGAAAGTACAGGAAAAGCATACCTACAGAAAGACTGAATAACACGCCAACGCGTACAAAATTCTGGCGTATTAACAAGGCGTAAAATGTCATCAAAGGCAATATAATTATACCATTGGCCATAGTTCCAGCAGAAACAAAACCAAACACACAAGCGATAAGAAAATTACGACCAGCATGAATTTGATCAACTGACTTATGAAGCCAATACAATGCACATAGCGGCACCAATTGAGCAAAGATAAATTGACTTTGGAATGCACCTGTCAAATTTTCAGACTGCATCCATAGAAATAACCAAGCAGTAATAAAAAGATCTAGAAAAATTTCACCAATTACCGGTTTTTCTGTTTTTGAGACAGAACGTAATATTCGATAAAATAATAGAACACTCAACCCAACCAAAAAATAGTTAACAATTACCAAAAACCACCCTAACCCTCCAAACCATTTTATATCAGCCCAAAACAATAGCCGTGATAAAAAAATACGATGTTCATTATGTTGAGCCAACCACATAGCATTATCACCTTCACTTACTCGCATAAAAAAAGCAACAACTCCATCCCACATGTCCCAAAACGGCACTGGAGAATAGGACCGGAATCCACCAATAACCGCCAATCCAACAATCAGGACAGCAAATAACAAAAAAATTAATATTAAAATTCGATCCTTTGAAAATACACCTTTGTTTTTCATATATTCATGCAGTTAAAATCATTCATCAATATTATCCTGCTTGAACTAAATTTTTTATAACATTTACCCACTTCCCTTATTAGTAATTTCGAATCTGTCGAATCAACCCCGAAAATCCTTCCCGTTTCAATACCCCAACGGCCGATTTAACTATCCCAATCCCCACGCGCGGCGAACAAACTCCTTGAATCACCCGCCCAATCACTGACTTTTGTCTAATACCTACAGCATTTTGGACTGTCAAATTGCCTTGTACAACTTCAGCCTTCCACCAAGTTAGAAAACATGGCTCCTCAACGCTGAAAGGATTTGGAAAGATCTTTTGCACATCTGGTCTTGTTCGATAAAGTCGTCGAGCTTCAAGCGGAATAGATTCACCATTTTCAAATTGACCATAATACCAACCCTTATAACGCTCATCACCCTGCCCCTCGGCAAGTAAATCTTTTCCATAAGCATCCCACAACTCGTGAGCAATCGCCTGACTAGAGGCATACTTCATAAGCATCCCAAACCCATTGCCATTATCATAGCTAGTAAAGTGATAAAAACGCAGTGGCACATCGCCCACCAAAAACACACCATTATCATCTTTGGAAAGATGACGATGTGCAATATTCCATGTCGCCACATTAAACCCCCGATCTCTAACAATACTCAATCCACTAAAAAAAGCAGGCGCAAGATCACACCAGCGCTGATCTGTAAAAAGTCCACCAGGAATATCATCACGGCAAAAAAGACGCAGACGTGCAGCCCACCAACGAATAAAGTCCAATCCTTGACCAGAAGTCCTCGCCGCAAAGAAACCAAGATTGTAAACTCCATGCTTCAACGCTGAAATTTCATTATCTTGAATTGCATTTATATCCGTCTCAGCATCAAGCAAGTGCGGCGTTAGTAAAATCTCATGCTGATCAAGCATCGAATCAAGAGAAGATAACGAATTAAAAACCTTAATATCAGGATCAATATACATAATCTTATTAACACCGGGCCGTTGAGCAAGCAATTCAGCAGCAGGGCCCTTCACCGCAGTACAAAGCTCAACAACAGCATGACCAAAAGCCCAAGCCTTCCAATCTGGCAATCCAAGTTGTTCAATAGTAAGCACCTCGTCAAACGGCTCCTTCTTGAGATCAAAATCAATCGGCAAATCATCGGAGTAAAGCAACACAAAGATCCATTCCGGATGAAAATGCTTAACCGATTTCGCTAAAACCCGCGCCTTAGGAAGATAACTTTTTGTGATTGAAGTATAAACAAGCATCATTTTTTTAATTTTTTAGCTGATTTTAAAATAAATTGAATCGCCGCCAATATGACTTCTGGTGATGACCCTAGCGAAATAACTTTACCCATTTTATATCGTTTAACACGATTTCCTTGTGCTCCAATGTCAAAAGCAACAATAGGCAATCCCATTTTCATTGCCTCGGAAATTGTATAACTAAATGTCTCTGGAACGATAGAGGATATTAAAATTACGTTAATACCCTCTCGGCGCACAACCTCAGCCAAATTATTATTATCATAAGAACCAAGAACCTTAATTCCTGAACCCATTGGAACTAAACTCTTTCCAACAACAGTAATCGGAATCCCCATTCCCTGTTTTTCGATATACTCAGCAAGAGCATTAATAACCACCGCACCCTTAATAATAGTTAAGGTTCCCAATACCCCAATATGCAACTTGCCAAGCAAAGAGACCAAATTGTTACTCTTAAAATAATCATCATCATGAGCCGTAACTCCAATCTTATGGCTTCCCAGCTTAAACCCTTTACTTAAAATTTCTATAGATGATTGATCAAAAACACTAATCGAATTTGCCATTTCAAAAAGTTCCAAAAAAGACTTACGCCACTCGGTTATATTAACTGGTCTATTTTTTTTAGGATACCAGCTATGAAACCAACCATGATTTTTCTTAAGACATTTGAGACACTTCTTAAGATCTTGTGGAACCCCACAATATTTTCCTTCAAAGTTCAAAAGATGCGGCGACGGGCAAATAGCATAAAAATCATGTATCTTAACATCTAACGTAGCTTTTAAAGTTCTGACAAGCCCAACAATTTTTGATATAACCAATGGAATATCCGGGAAACCATACAAAGAATTTATAATAATACTTTCGCTACGCGAAACTGAGAGTATCGCAAATACATCTTCAATTGAAGATGTACAGAAAAGCATACCATCACAATCGCCAATCCATTGAACAAACCAAACAGCATCTGAACAATAGATTCTCAAAACTGTGCCACCATCCACCTGAATATTCTTCACTAATTGCTCGGTATAGATATTCGCCCCGCCCCCAAAATTATGATCAAAGATTATCGTAGGATTAGAGATTAAACCACTCTCAATATAATTACGAAGCAAATAAATTTTATGAGCACTACAGATTTGCGGAAGAAAAGAATTTGGCAAATACGCCTTAGCTATCAACCCTACTTCCCCAGCAAAATAAATAAACATTCTTTCAATTGCATGTGCCAACGTCCCATCAACTTGGCCTTCTTCTGGCTCAAAATACTGAGCAGCTAATTTCATTTCTACAAAAGGCTTTATTGCTTTACCTCGAAACCAAAACATATCTCCAGCGGGAAAAAAATTTCTATCAATATTTTTCAACTCTTCTTTTTTCTTACCTGCCAAATTAAGAAGTTTTTCCATATTGTTATCATTCGCATTACTTATATTATCAACGAATGGTTTCACTGGATGATAATAATCAGGGAAAAGAATACCAAGATACTTATCCTGCCCAAATTGCTGGAGAATTGCAGTTATACGTTGAGAATTCCCAAGCAATGATTCCATCATATAACGCCTCCATCCTGCAAATGCCGAATTATGAGGAGATCTTTTCGTATGAATATGCAATACAATTTCATGCTGAGCCAGCTTATCCCCCAACGTCACAAGCATAGGTAAAATATCCCTACCACGATTCTCCGAAACAACAACCTCTAGTCCCAAAACATTTTCCATATTCGCAAAAACATCCTCAATTAATTTTGCCTTTTCTAAAGTATCAGTCGTCACATACAAATGAAATTTGACTGGGATGTTTGCAAGATACGATAGCATTTCACTCACAAGATCCAAGTAATAAATATGAGCATGTACGGCAACATCTGTTGGCAACGCAACATCTTTTTCTACAACATCTTCTAGTAACAAAACTTCATGCCTAGATGGATTTTTTTTCGGCAATGCAGTTAATGGGTTTTTATCATAAAAGAACATCGCATTACGTAATTCTTTAATTCCCCCTTTCCTTATTACATCAACGCACAAGCGCGACAAGCGCACGCATCCACGTACACCAGGATTTGTTTTCCTATATTTTTGATAAAGACTAATAGGCCTAAACACTCTTTTTCCCAATTGAAACACTCCTCGAAGCGGTCGAGTGACCCTCCATGACATAGATGATCGATAAGCTACAATTTCATTACGCAACTCGGTAGACAATGCCTGCAGTTCATTCTCCCTTTGCTGATAATCAGCGACCTGTTCATCCCTCTCAACTACAACCTCCTCCAACGACTTCACATACACGTCCTTTTCTTTTACAGCCATTGTTAAAACATTTACCTCATCCTCCTTGATCTTGACCACCGCCTTTAACATATTTACCTCCCCCTCCTTACTCTTAACCAACCCCTTTAATTCAGCCATTTCTTCCTCCTTCTTCCTCGCTATAGATTGTTCATCATTTAGCCTTAACCCCATCCATTTATTTTCATTCAACAAAACAACCTTATCATGAAAAAGCTCGTAATAATTTCTCCAAATTTCTTCAAAAACAGGCAAATTTTCAATAATTTTAGAATTCAAGAAACAAATTCCGAGACCATGCGAATGATGAAATTCCAACGTAGAATATTTTTCCTTCAATTCTGCCCATAATTTATATACACCAAAATCAGCGGTTTTTTCAGAAATATCATGTAAAAGAATGACTCCATTTTTGGACATTTTAGGCAACCAAGTATCAAAATCATGCTTAACAGCAGCATATGTATGCAATCCATCTATATGCAACAACTCTATTGATCCATCTTGAAAATCAGACAAAGCATCGTCAAAAAATTTTCTCAAAAAATTCAAATTCAAACTATCGTAACAGGTCTTTTTAATAACATTAACTTCATCAAAAATCTCTTCCCCATAAAATCCAGCATGCTTATCTCCCTTCCAAGTATCAACAGCATTCAACTCTGTATCCAATTCTCCATCTTTTACCGCCTGACAAAAAGAAAAAAAAGAAGTTCCTTTATGAGTTCCCAATTCTACAATCCTTTTCGGCTTAAAATTTCTAATAAAATCATATGCAAAAAACTTATGTCCAGCCCATGCCCAGTCAAAATCATTAAAGATATTTTCGTATTCAAATTTTGGCTTATAATAGTTCCATTTCATAATTTCAAATAATTTTAAACACAGGATTTTCTACCAAAAAACAGTGTCCAATACTGGCATATTTTGCAACATTCACAACCCTTAATAGATAAACGTCATGAACCCAGTGATGCTGAACATGAGTCTCCTGAGTTCCCTCTGCAATAGCAACTGTAAAAACATAATCTCCATTAGCCAATAAAGGAAAATCAAAGCTAAAAACTCCAACCAAAACTTCTCCTTTACAAAATTTTCTCATATCACAATCAACCGAATAACTATTAAATCCTAACAAATGATTCCCGTATCTATCCTTTAAAATAAATCCAACAATCGGATTATTAATATCCTGTAAAACCTCTATTTCAACATAAAAATTAACTTTCTCTCCCCCTTTAAACACTTTTATTTTCTCTCCAGTTTCAGCAGAATATAGACCAACTCTTTTTATCCTCGCACCTCCTTCTCCAAAAGAAGAACACCCTTCAACAGATTCCAAATCCAAGTCTTTAACTTGACCAACTTTCTCATCATTTTTATTTTTTTCAGATTCACTATTCTTATTTTCTTCCAGCCCATAAGACATATAAGAAACATACTCTCTAGTTACCTCGTCTGGATTTCCAATTTTATACACACCCCCATCCAAAAGCCAAATAGCTCTATCGCAATAATTTATAACAGAACCCACATCATGACTCACAAATATAATAGTCTTCCCCTTCTCTTTAAATTCTCGAAGTTTTCTAAAACATTTCTGCTGAAATCGTATATCCCCCACCGCCAACGCTTCATCCACAATCAAAACATCCGGATCAACACTAATGGCAACGGCAAAAGCCAGCCTCACCTGCATTCCTGAAGAATACATTTTTACGGGCTGACCAATAAACTCTCCGATATCTGCAAACTCCAAAATAGCCTCAAGCTTTTCATCAATTTCCTCCCTCGTATATCCCAAAATTGAACCATTAAAATACACATTTTCTAAACCTGAAAGTTCTGGATTAAACCCTGCCCCCAATTCTAACAAAGACGATATTTTTCCTTTCACGTGATAATGTCCGGAAGAAGGAGTCAAAACCCCCGTCAAAATTTTCAACAAAGTAGATTTCCCAGATCCATTTTTTCCAATAATTCCAACTGTCTCTCCTTTCTTCACTTCAAACGAAACATCTTTCAACGCATAAAAATCATGATGATATTTCTTTCTAAAAGGACTCAACGCTTCTTTCATTCGATCAACTGGATCATTATAAAGCTTATAAACTTTCGAAACACCATCTACTTGTATAACGACATCAGCCATATAAATTTTTTATAAAACATCCGCAAAATGCGGCCTTAATTTCCTAAAAAGAAACACGCCCAAAATCAAAACGATCAAGGTGAATCCCCAGAAATATAATCCAAGTAATTGTTGATCTTTCCAAAAAGCCTCCTCGAATAAAAAGCTCTTTCTATACCCATCAACAATATAAAACATCGGATTCAATTTGAACCAAAACTGCCACTCTTTCGGCACAATATCAAAATTCCAAACAACCGGCGTAAGCCAAAACCCAAATTGCAAAACAACATTTACCACCTGGGAAATATCCTTAACGAAAACTTGCAATGAAGACGCCACCCAACTCAATCCCAAAAGCAAAATCATCATTGCGGCCAAATAGTACAAAACCTGAATCCAATACCAAGAGACCGAAACTCCACTAACTAGTAAAATCACAATCCCTATTATTATAAATATAAGATGAGTTACAAACGAAGACAGCAGTTTCACGATAGGCAAAATCGCAATTTTGAAATTTATTTTTTTCACCAAATATGAATATTCCTGAAAAACATTCGTAGAAGAGGGAAAAGCTTCAGCAAAAAAATTCCAAGCAATAATCCCAACAGAAAGCCATGCGATAAACGGAATTACTTGACCAGAACCGCCAGCCATAGGCCCTGATTTAAATCCCAAAACAAACACACACCACAAAACGAGAATCATCACCACAGGCTGAATAATTGTCCAAACAAAGCCCAAAAATGAACCCAAATACCTATTTTTATAATCTCTTTTCACTAACTGTCCAATCACAAATCTATTCTCGTAAATCTCGTGCGCAAATGCATAAAATCCTTTAATTAATCTCATAAGATCGCGTCTTTAATTATAAAATTCACCTCAAATTTACTCCCACACACTCCTTCTTCCCTTCAAAATAATTTCTTTAAAATAATTCCAATAAACAGGCACAAAACTTTTTTGCAATTTCAAAATATGCCAAACAGAAACTCTTTTTCGTGCCATAACCAATTTCCTTTTCCTTTTAATTTTACGAAAATTCATAAGAAAAGATCCATAAGCATGCACAAAACTAAACGCTACTCTCCACTTCAAGAACACAAAACTTGCTAAAACTAAAGCCAAAGCCCGAAACAAAACAATTGGAGAATTTATTAACAAAACAACCATCGGCAAATTACAATAATAAGCTTTTAAAGCATTAAATCGCGCCATCACATTAAATTTATGATTACGCACTTTACGAGTTGAAGCACTCACTTTATGATAAATTTTTGACCTATGTGCAAACCAACATTTCCACCCTGCAGTAATAGCTCTCAGAGATAAATCCGAATCTTCTGAATACAAGAAAAATTCTTCATCAAAAAGTCCTATTTCTTTCAACATATCTACTCGCAGTAACATCGCCGCTCCACATACGCCCAAAAGTTCCTCATCATCCATAAAAAAACTAGTATGTTTTCCTCGCCCCCTGGCAACCATATCACCACAATCCAGCAATGTTAACCCCGCACTCTCAATCACCTCTCTATCGCCAAAATAAAACGATTTAGAGGCCACACTCCCAATTCGATCATCCGCTTCAGCCACCCTTACCGCTTCTTCCATGAAATCAGCAACAACTTCAGTGTCATTATTCAATAAATACACATACTTACTCAAACCCTCTTTCAAGACAATTTCCATCCCTCGATTACACCCCCCGGCAAAACCATCATTCTTTTTATTATCTATAAAACGATAATTTCTCTGCTGAACTTGACTTAGAATTTTCACATCTTCAGAATCAACCTTAGACCCATTATCCAAAAGAATTATCTCTAAATTTGGATAAGTACATTTATCTAAAGATTTTAAACAATTTATAGTATCAGTTAACCCATTATAATTCAGAATCACAACTGAAACTCTTGGCCAATTTTCCATGCCTCCAGAATCCCACAAAACAGGCCGAAAAACAATATAAATCAACCGTTTATCGCTACAAAAGAAAGACCTCGCCATATAGGCGAGGTCCTCCACTTAATCTACAATATTTTCTAAAGCCTATTACATATTAAGCAAATAGCTCAACATAGCTCCTGCTCCTACTCTTGTGACTTCCTCTCCTCCTCTTGCATATCTCAAATCTCCTGACACAAATCCTTTCAATAATCCTTTCTCCGCTGCCAAGTTCATCAATCCTGCATACCAACTATCATCAGTTACATCTGCATAGTAGTTTGTTCTTCCTTGCAACAAAGCCTCCCATTCTGGC
>Ga0172381_10002310_pt1 | contig 21199 bp, 31 predicted proteins | sample Leawel6488metaG_FD_119754 | JGI IMG/M metagenome (GOLD analysis project Ga0172381, IMG submission 119754) | Leachate microbial communities from a municipal landfill in Southern Ontario, Canada - Leachate well 64-88 metaG | ecosystem: Engineered > Solid waste > Landfill > Unclassified | place...
ATAACGAATTAATATTGTTGAAAAAGAATTTAATAGCTTAAGAGTTGAAGTGTTTTATTTGCGGCGTTTTTTAAGGGCTTTCTTTGCAAGCATTTGTCTTTTTATCTCAAGTCTTTTTTTAGTTTTATATGAGTGGGATTTTTTCATTTTTCCTACTCCTGTTGGTCTTTTTGCCATATCGATATTATATACTATTTGCTTGTTATTTAAAACTATTTCATTTTTCAGAGAATCCTATTCTCCAAACTAACGCTGAAATATTAAAACCTCCCTTAGTAAGATTAATAGCTTTTTTTAATTCATATTGACTAATTGTTTTATTAAGTGGCTCTCTTGATGGAATATTGCCTGTATAAAAACTTTTTAATGTAGGCAAAGCGCGGCTGTCACCAAGTTGACCAAGAGCCCAAATGGCGGAATTTCTTGATTGATAGCTTTTGTCTTTGTCTTCAAGGAGTTCTATTAATGATTCCACACAATCTTTGCTATATTCTCCTTTTGCTTCCTGACATTGGCTTTTTACTTCATAGCCAATCCAGGAGCAGGTAATGACAAAAAACAAAAGAAAAATACTAATTCCTATAATAGCAATATATAACAAATTTTGTTTTAGATTTTTAATTTTCATTAATTTCCCCTTCGTAAGAAAAAATATCTTCAATATGGACTTTAAAGAGTTTAGCTATTCTAAATGCTAAACCTAAAGATGGCAAGTATTTATTGCTTTCAATGGCAATGATTGTTTGTCTACTAACATTCACTTTATCTGCCAATTGCTCTTGAGTTAAGTCGTGCATAGCTCGATATACTTTTAAGCTATTCCTCATTGCTATTACCCCCATACTTCTTGTTTAGAAAATGATAGGAGATAGCATAAATTACTATTAGAAATAAAGTTAGGTAAGCAAGTATCATTCCCAATGATTCTAAGTAGGTGAAGTTTCCTTTGGAAAAAACAGAAAGTCCGCTTAAAGAAGGGATTAATAAGATTAGAGTGCCGATACCTATGGTTGGAGCAAAAATAGCATAAGTCATTTGAGCTGCTTTTTCTCTTATTGTCTTTTCCCTTTCATCAATTGTAATTTTTGTTTTAGAGCGGACAATTCCTATGAAAAGCATTCCGGCTAATACTCCAAGCAAAGCCAAAAGATAACTATTGCTAATTGTAGCAAGAGTAACAATTATAAATACGAAAAGAGCAACTGCAACTCGGATTTGTTTATACTTTTTGCGATTCATATATATAAATGTAACATATATTTTACATTTTGTCAAGTAGAGTAAACAATATGGGGAAGATATTGTTAAATTTTGAAGTTTCTTTTTTTGATTTCTTCCAAAATCTTTCCTTCAAACGGTCGGCAACTACAATGCTTTGAGTGTTCCAAGTGCCATTTAACTCTTTGATCAAGGGTTGGATTTTTCGGCATCTTGTTAGCTAAGTGCCATTTGGCGTTAATCTTCATTACAACTTATTGACGGCATTGGTGAACTTGGATTGCCGTGTTTTATCCATTGATTGTCTTTGCAAATCCACGTATCTTCATTTCCTCCAAATAAAAACCTTACAATAAATAAGCCTAAAATACAAATTAAAATTATCGCTAGAATTTTAGAAGTTTTTTTCATAAATTTATTATAACCCTTTTAAGGGGAATATCTCAAATTTATTTGCTTTTATAAAGAGCAAGGATTACTATTGCTGCATGCAAAAAAGGATAATAATCTTACTTTTAATTTTGATATTCTTGGAGATTGGTGTTTCAGAAATTATTTTATTTTTTCAGGAAAAAGAACTTCAAGCAAAAGTAGCGGGAGCAAAAACAATATCTTTAGTTGGGCTTACTAATCTAACTTTTACGCCAACACCAACGCTTACTTTGACGCCAACGTTAATACCATCTCCTACAGCTATACCGACTTTGGTTCCTGTTATTATTTTACCTCAAGATCTTGATGGTCTTTTTGCAAAATATGCTGATGAATATAATGTAGATAAAGAGCTTTTAAAAAAAATTGCTGATTGCGAATCAAATTTTAATCCAAATGCAAAGACAAGTTTGTATGCTGGGCTTTTTCAATTCGCAGAACCAATTTGGATTCAAACTAGAACCCTCATGGGACAAAATCCGGATGTAAATTTACGTTTCAACGCAGAAGAGTCAGTCAGGACGGCTGCTTTTATGGTGTCACAAGGGCATCTTGGCATTTGGCCAAATTGTAGTAAATAATCTAAAGAGTTTAGGTATGCTAATAACGGGGCCTAAAGATTTTGGCGTTTTCTTATTGTCTTCGATTTTATTATTTAAAAATATTTTCTATCCATCCGCCTACAAAGCTGGTAATTATTACAACAGCAAGGGCAATAGTTATGTGTTCTCCTATTATTTCCCAAGGATTTTTTTTCTGTTGTTTGGCAATAATATAATTAAAAATAATAAGAATTGAAAAACCCCAAATAATGCTTATAGGGATTGCTTGGGAAAGTTCAAGAAAAAGAATAGGCCCGATAAAAGTAAGGGCGACAATAAATTTTGATAGAAAAGTTGATATGGTGGATTCCCAAATTGACCTTTCAGAATATTTGTTTTGAGATTCTTGAGAAATATGAATACCTAAAGCATCGGAGAAAGCATCAGCAATAGCAATGGTAATAATTCCTCCAATAACAGCAATTTGAGAGTGAGTACCGGCATTGAGGCCCACAATAAGACCCAATGTTGTAATTACTCCCGAAGTTAAACCAAAACCAAAACCTGTTTTCAGCGAAAGCCTCATATGATTATTCTAGCTAAATTTATTTATTTTTTCAAAAGAAGAAATATTTTGCTACAATATTTATATCTTCTGTTTCAGAATATAGAAATGATTATAAGTATCATATTGTACATTGTTTCCTTTGTTGCAATTTGGTTAGGTGCCGGTCTCATTATTAACTCAATTGACAGGATAGCTCACAGGTTAAGATTGTCCTCTTTTGCTATCTCCTTTTTTTTGCTCGGCATATTGACCTCTATTCCCGAAATAGCTATTAGCGCTTCTGCTGTTGTTGATCATAATCCGGAAATTTTCATTGGGACGCTACTTGGGGGTATTATTGTTATTTTTTTATTAATAATGCCGTTATTGGCAATTATCGGGAAGGGAATATGGATAAATCATGATTTAAATAAAACAAATATTATTATGGCCTTAGCGGTCATGATTGCGCCTAGTCTCTTGATTATAGACCACAAAGTAACTAATTTTGAGGGGCTGGTTTTAATAGTCATATACTTAATACTTTTTTATTTTATTCAAAGGAAACATGGTGTATTTGATCACAATCCTGTTAAGGCTATGGTTCTTAAAAAATATACTTTTCTTGATTTAGTTAAGGTTGGTTTGGGTGTAGGGATCGTAGCTATTGCCAGTCAATATGTCGTTAATCAGACAATTGTTTTTTCCAATGCTCTTAGTATTTCCGCCTTTTATATTAGCATTGTTGTTTTGTCTATTGGAACCAATCTTCCTGAATTATCTCTGGCTGTGCGGGCTATTCTTTCCGGCAAGAAGGATATTGCTTTTGGTGATTATCTGGGATCTGCTGCTGCTAATACTTTGCTTTTTGGCATTTTTACTCTTGCCAGTGACGGTGAGGTATTAACAGTTAATAGTTTTTATATCATTTTCTTGTTTACTTTAGTAGGATTGGGTTTATTTTACTTTTTTTCCAGATCCAGACGGGATATCTCTGTTCGCGAGGGATTGATTTTGTTGGGAGTATACTTTCTTTTCATTTCCTACGAATTGAGCAGCGGATTTTTGAAGTAGTAAAAATCACAAAATTAACCAACGGTCATTAATTAAAATTCCAAAAACATTCTGCAAAAATTGAACAGAGTGTTTTTATTATTAATTAAAAAATAATAGACTAACTCTTCTTTCTAAAGAGATAGTATAGGAGTATCACAGCAACAATTGCTATAATAATCCACCACCAAATATTCATGCTTCTCACCCCCTCTCTACACTTTCTAGTTTACATTTAAAGCAAGATGTTAAAACATGTTTTTAGCGAATTAATTTAATGGAGGAAGCATTGGCCTCCATAATGCTATTTTTCCAAATTGCTAGTTATAAGTCAAATAAATTATTTGCCAAATATTGTTAGAATTTCTTGATTTTGATACCATTAGTCAGTGGAAAAGAGAGATGGGGAAAAGAAAGGAAAATTTTCTATTTCTTGGGAAGATAAGGTTATTTTAGTACTTAGAACTTTTTCCATTGCAGTCGGTGTCTTCGAATTTTTTCTTGGAGAACATGTCATTGGTTTTTTTATCTTGCTTGCTGTTGTTGCTATTACTTTGCCCGGAATAATGACCAGAAACTTCATTAAATTTATTCCGCATGAATTCGAGTTATTATTTTTTATCATGGTGATATTGCAGCTTATCGTCGGTGAAACATTAAATTTTCATGATCTGGTTCCATACTATGATAAATTTGTCCATTTTTCGCTTCCGTTATTTGTTGGATTGATGGGATTTTTGCTTGCCTATACATTACAAAAAACAGGTAATTTGAATATGACGACAGGTCCCATGATTGTCCTTATTGTTCTAATAACCTTGGGTATAGGTGCAATATGGGAAATAATAGAATACTTATATGATACATTTATTTATTCAAAAACTGATGCTTTTGGACGGTTACAGGGTACTCTTACGGAATCTCCTTTGGTTGATACGATGCTTGATCTAATTGCCAATACTATTGGTGGGTTATTTGGCGCCATAATTGGATTGAGATATATCAAGTCAGAGCAAGGAAAAAGAGATTCAAAGCTCTCCATATTAGTTGATAAAATTGCTGATAATTTCCGAAAAAAGGAGCCTGTGAGTTAAATTCAAGCGGAAGCAGTTTGAGCCTAGCTTCCTGGTGTCCAGCTTCAAAAACTCCTTCATTCTAGAGTTCCAAGGCTGCTTTTATCTTATCCGTGAGCTTTATGATATCAGTTAGCCTACCAGGTCTTGAGTTATGCCTTTTTTTAATGTATAATCTAGGTGGTGGACAGTTGAAAGATTGTGTACTAGTCGTTTAACGGTAGACCAGTAATAGCTTAAAACAGCGCATTACTGGTTTTTTTAATAATGTTTATGGATAAGAAGTTGAGTATAGGACAAATCGAAGATCAGATCTCCAAAAAAGTAACTAAATTTTACGTAGATACTCTAAGGCATGGTCCAAAAGAAACAAGGGTATACATCTTGGAAGACATGGTAATAATAAGGTTAAAAGGCAAGCTTTCTCCTGTTGAGGAAAAACTCCTGGAGGGAAAAGATGGAATAGGGTTGGTAAAGAATATCCGCAAAAAGCTTCATGCACTCTTCACTAAGAATTTAGTTTCAATTGTTAGTGATGTTACCGGTCATAAGATTATTAGTTCTCATAGTGATATCAGTACAAAAACAGGAGAGATGCTTGAAGTTTTCGTTCTTGATACTTGTTACGAAAAAGAGTTTGACGCAGTAGATTTGGATCGGTAGATTGCAGAAAAAAGTGGCTTTTTACAAAGGACTTTGTTAGGCAGTAAACCTCATTAGTAGCTTCAGTAGGCGTTTTAAGGACATCATGTCGGTAAGTCGTAAGCTGGACCAAAAAGGAAATGTTCTTATGTTTAGCGAATCATTTTGGTCAGCTTTTGCTTATTTCTATTTCGTATTACATACTATTTGTTTGATAGAAGTAGTTGATGTTGTTTTGTTTGGAAAACCGCAAATAACTTTTTTCCTGCTTGTTTTTGCAGGATGTTATTATCTTAATAGAGAGATATATAATCTTTATCTCTATCTCAAAAAAATAGATTGGAGATAGCCTATTAAAGCCACTTTTTATTTAAGAAGTCCTACTGTCGGGTATTTTGTAATTTGAGATTTCATATGTTTTGTAAAAAAATCGCTTGTTAAATCTTGCCCGGCAAAATGTCCAAAATGTTCTCCGTCAATAAAAACATTAGTCAAATCATATATAATTCCATCTACTGCTACATAAGCAGGATTGCCGTCTTTTCCGTTATATTCTGACAGTTCCGAAACGGTAAATGTTTTTTGAGCCTGTTGATCGTTATTTGGTTCAAAATTATTTGTGTTAACAGCTTTTGGTATTCCTGGTTGATAAAAAAGCCCAGCGTATAAAAATAATAAATAAGCAAATAGAGATACAATTATTAATCCGATTTTAGTTAAATTATTCCAAATTCGCCAACGCATAAAAGCAAATTTTATTGATATTGATGCGTGAACAATAAAAGCAGTTATTACAAGGAGAGGTAATATGTCTTGATGTAGTTTAATAGACAATTGTCTGTCGATAATTCCCTTTGTCATGCCATATCCGCTGATAAAAAAGAGAAATATTGTTACCAAAAGTATCCAAGCTGCTGCTCGGTTAATCTTAATAAGCTGCATGTATAAATAATACTACAAAAAGTTGAGAAACTCCTTAAAATCTAAGATTTAGCTAATTTACCAGCTTCCACCACCGCCCCCACCGCCTCCTCCTCCGGAAAATCCTCCTGATGAGCCGGATGAAGAAGTGGGCGCTGTCATACTTGAGGTCATTCCTGAATAGAATATTGCATAGCCTGTATAGAAATTGCTTGTACCGCTGTACCATGTTGGATTATAGTTTGGCTTAATAATTTTAAGCTGCTTCATAAATTTGTCAATAAAACCTAATGCCATTGCATAGGGGATCATCTGTTCAACAGTATAAAGATTTTGAGTTTGCCATTTATAATTTCTACCCATTGATTTTAGAAATATTTTTAAGCCATCTATTTTAAAATCCATCTCGTCACCTTGTGGTGTCCGGCCGTTAAGTTTAAGCGACAAGAAAAGTAATACAATAGAAAGAATAATATTCCCCAAAGGAATACAAATGAAGGCTAAGCTTAGCAGGAGGGCTTTTTGAAATGCAGGATTTTTAGTATAGTATTTTTTTTCAACTAAATTTTTAAAAACATCTTCTTTTATGCTGGAAAATGTTTTGTAAAAATCTTTCTTTAGAGTAGAGACATTTACATTATCGCCATCTCTGAAAAATCTTTTATACAATATTTCTTCGTAAGAATTTAGATTTTCATCAGCATTTTTAAGTTTAATAATTTTTTGATCTTTAAAATCTGGGAAAAACTTTATACTGGTTTTAGTTTCTTCTAATTTTATATATTTTCTTATTGCAAGGTCAAAGATAGTTGCTACAACGTCATTCGTATCTAATTTTGTCGAGTCTATTGTTCCGGCCAAAGCCGGTCTTAATATCTGTTTATGGTCATCTTTTGGAATATCGAAATTAACAACTGGAGGCCCAAACCTTTTTTTGTTTTTATGCTTTTGGTACCAATAAATTAAATAAGGAGCAAGAATAAAGTTTAAAGCAAATAAAATGTAGACATAGTTTTTAAAAATGAAATTAAATAATTTTTCACCGGTTGACTGGGGAGGAGTTTTAGATAGAATACTTTTTGGGAAGGTGTTGGAAGGATAAACTGCGACAATGGTTAGTCCGGAGCTGGGATAAAGAATTTGGGAAGAACTGGAAAAATTATTTACAACATTGCAGGTCTGATTTTTTGAGCCGGTTGGTCCTTCAAAGCAAATTAGCTTGTTGGGTTTTACGTCAAAATCCGTTTCAACTTTTGCGTTTGCCTTTTCAATATTTACTTCCCAATTGTTTCCTGTTATATTCCAATAAATTTCATCGTGATCTTCAAAATTACTGCCGATACCGTTAATTACTCTATAGGAGATTGTATAAGTATGATTTCCTGTTATAGTTTTATTAGCATTTCCTATTTTGATGTTAAGATTTCTTGAATCTTTTGAAAGAGTAAACTTTTCTTCCTGAAAATCTCTTAGAATATTTATATTTTCTATTTTTATAATTCTATATAAGTTTCCGACTTCCGAATACAAAGGTATATCTCTATATATTCCATGCCTAGAATTGGCCTCAAAATCGTAACTAATAATTTCCGTTATGTCCATTACGCCATTTTTATGAGCAACAATATTTACATCAAAATTATGGATTGTCTCTGCGAAAGAGATTTGGGGTTTGATGAGGAAAAATAAGAGTAAAAATAGGGTAACAAATAGTCTTTTCACTAATTTAATTATACAGCTTTTTCTTTAGGTCAGACTTGAGAGAAACATGTTTGTAAGTGATAAAACAATGGCTGCAATTAAGGCTATTCCGAATCCTGCAACACTGAAACCAGGCACGATTTTGCCCATTATTATTAAAAGAAGTGCGTTAACAACAAGAGTGAATAACCCTAATGTTAGGATATTTATCGGTAGCGTTAAGAGTATTATTATGGGTTTTACCAACAGAGTTAACAAACCCCATACAATTGAAATAACAAATAACGTTTGCCAACCGCTGATTGTAAAGCCTGGCACCAAATAGGCAGTTACGTAAAATGCAACAGCGTTAATCAACAATCGTATAAGCATATTTTTATTTTGGAAAAACTCTCAATAATTGACTGCAGTATTCATAGTCTTCAAATTCACCGCTTCCCTGGCTCAAAACCTGAGAACATCTATCTTTTTCTTTTTGAAGATTTTCTATTTGTTGCATGCTTGAATTATATTCAATTCTTTTAGTCTGGGTGTCTTTGTAATAAAAGTAAAAACCAGTAGACAATATTAATAAAAACAAAATAAGGAATAATATTATCTTCAGTGAAATATTGTTTTTCTTCCTAGCGTTTTCTTTATTTGGAATAGCATTATCGTTTGTCATAGCTAAATTATACCATTTTAGATTATCAAGAGAAGCGCGTTAGCTGTTTTTTTATTGCTTCATCCAGACGATGTGCAACATCATCCCAATTAACAATATTCCACCAAGCCTCTACATAATCAGACCGTTTATTGAAATACTGCAAATAGTATGCGTGTTCCCAAACATCAAGACAAAGAAGGGGAATCTTCCCTTGCGTTAATGGGTTATCTTGATTTGATGTGTTCATAAGTTTTATCTCTTTATCATCCAACACCAACCATTCCCAGCCGCTTCCGAATATTTTTACAGCAGCCTGTCCAAATTTCTCCTTAAAAGTATTTAAGTCGCCAAATGAACATTGAATTTTGCCAAGAAGCGTTCCTGATGGCTCTTGCCCTAAGCCTTTTTTGGGAGTCATCATCTGCCAGAACAAAGAATGATTATAATGTCCGCCCGCGCTATTACGAACAGCAGTTTTGATATCATCCGGCAGTTTATCTAAAGATGTAATAATTTCTTCAATTGTTTTAGTTTGCCACTCAGGATTCTTCTCAAGCGCTACATTGAGATTTTTAACATATGTTGCATGATGAGCTGAATAATGAAGGCGTTGAATGTCAACATTAATATAAGGGGATAGAGCACTATATTCGTAAGGAAGTTTCGGAAGAGTAAACATAGTTTCAATGTAGCGTAGCTATTTGGGAAAGTCAACCGAGAAGTCAATTTGTTTTATGCCGTAAGTTTCGTTTTTTGCGCCAATTCATAAGAAACAAGATTCCAACAAGAAATGCCGGACCGGCAATTGTTATTGCCCAAGATAACATATACCATTCAAATTTAGAATCCATAGTCAGCATTAGAACATAAAATAATCCTGCGAGAATAAAAACAATTCCTCCGACTATTTCATGCTTCCATGAGATTATTAGGACAATTAATAAAAGAAGTGCAGGAATATTGTGCATAAATAAACCGACAACTATTTGCCATAGGGTTAATCCTGATTCGAAAACATCTAGAGAGAACATCATTAAGAAGAGAATGAACATTATTCCCAATATCCTCGGTGTCCAAAATAACAATTTATTATTCTTTTTCATAAATTTAATTATAGCAGATGAGGTTAAAATATTCGGCTTTGCCCAGCGAGCGATGTTGGAATTTGTTATTTTTAACGAATAAGCACTAAGAATTGTGCAAATCTAGATTATGCCGGAAAAGAGGAGGATTAAAGTAATTGCCGTAATAGCTGCGAAGATACCCACGGTTTTGACAAACAGATTTACCGCTTCTTTTTTCTTTCCTTCAATAAAAAGCTGAAGCGGTTGATAAAAAAATAAAAATGCCATGATTGCAACAGAAAGGGTAAGTACAAATAAAACTGTGATGGGGGCGAAAAAGGTATCGGGCTTATTCTTGAGGGGTTGAGTCACGAAGGTCATAACGCTGACAACGAGGATTATGTACGCTGAAGCGCTAAGGGCATTTACGATAGGGTTCTTAGACATATGTCAATTATACCAAATTTGACTCCGCCCAGTGGGCAATATTAGAGCACATTTTAGCTATGAATTCTTTTGGTAATTTTTAATATATTTTCCAAACTTTCGATCTTTTTGCTTTCTTTCCAAATCAGTCATTGAATAATATTCAGATTCTTTTTTTAGTTTAACGTAATTAGAATATCTGTTTTTATCTAGTTTTTCTTCTTCCAAAGCTTGCAAAACAGCACAATCCGGTTCATGCATGTGAGTGCAATCGGGAAATTTACAATTTTGTGATAATGAATTAATTTCGTCAAATACATTTTCAATACCTATCTCGGAATTGGCTATTCCGACTTCTCTTGTCCCGGGATTATCAATTACAATTCCTCCATTTTCCAAAAAATAAATCTCTCTGGTAGTAGTTGTGTGCTTGCCCTTACCCGTAAGGGCGCTTATCTCTTTTGTTTCAATTTCGTCTTTTCCGATTAGTTTATTTATCAATGATGATTTTCCCACACCCGATGAGCCCAAAAAGCAGTACGTCTTACCTTTGATTATATAATTTTTTAATTCATTTAATCCTTGATCTGTGATAATGCTTGTTGGAATAATGTTGATATTATTAAATCGGTTTTTTAGCTCATTAATTTTTGATTTTAATTCAATATCTGAAATTAAATCAATTTTATTAAGTATTATCACGGGGGAAATATTACCCTCTTTTGCTAAAACAAGATATCTTTCAAAACGGTTAAGATTATAATCTTTGTCCATAGATTCGGTAATAAATGCGGTGTCAATGTTGGTGGCAATTATTTGGTTTTCTTGTTTGTCGCTATATTTTTTCTTAAGAATTGTTTTTCTGGGTAAAATACCGCGAATAACCGCATTGCCTTCTGACAATTTTTCAACAACAATCCAATCTCCAACAGCAGGGTAGTCTTCTCTTTTTGTTGCCATAAATCTTTGTTTTCCTGTAATCTTTGCAAGATATTCTCCGTCTGCATCTCTTACTTTATATACTTCTTTATATTCGGCAATAACTCTGGCTATCGGATATTCAGTTAATTTTAATTCTTTCCGTCCCGATTCAAAAAAATCATTGTACCCCAAATTTTCTAAATTAATTTTTGTTTTGTTCATGAGTTAAATTATAGCAGGATTGAGGCTAAAATATCTGGCTCCCCGTCGTGATCAAGAACCATCCAAGGCCATAGTTATATTATACAAACCTCGGCTCTGAAAAGTGGAAAACATTAAAGTTTATTCACTTCTGTAAATAACTACCAAACCTTGGAAAATGGCAAGTATATCCGCCAGGATTCTTTTGTAAATAATCTTGATGATATTCCTCCGCAGGATAAAATTTTTTTAGCGGTTCAAGAGTAGTCACTACCGGATTTTCCCACCGGCTCGATTTATTCACGATATCTATAAAATCCTCCGCTTCCTTTTTTTCATCCGTATTAGCATAAAAGATGGTTGAACGATAGGATGTTCCTGTATCATTACCTTGTCGATTTAACGTTGTTGGGTCGTGTATTTGAAAGAAAAAATCCAACAATTTTTTATAGGAAGTTTTTTTTGTATCGTATTTAATTTCTATCGCTTCCGCATGTCCTTCGTGGTTTTCATAGGTTGGGTTTTCAACTCTACCACCAGTATAGCCAACAATTGTAGCAATAACTCCGTTTTGCTTTCGCATAAGTTGTTGTATGCCCCAGAAACACCCACCAGCTAAGACAATCTTTCTAAGCATAATTATTCTTCGGGAATAAACTTCAATGATATTGAATTTACACAATGACGTACGTTTTTATCCGTTAGATGTTCTCCCTCAAACAAATGACCTAAATGCCCCCCACATTTTGCGCAGGTAATTTCTGTTCTAATCTTATCCTCATCTAAACTTCTGTGCACTGCTCCTTTTACCTCTTCGTCAAAGCTTGGCCAACCACAACTAGATTCAAATTTATCTTTAGAATTGTATAAAGATGTTCCGCATTGTCTGCATACATATACACCTGTCTTTTTGTTGTTAACATATTTGCCAGCAAAAGGTGCTTCTGTACCTTTATCAATAATTACTCTTTTTTCATCAGAGGTTAATTTATTCATTGTGAGTATTTTGAATTATTAACATCCCCGTTATTGTTGTATCCCCGACTTTCCCAAAAACCTTTATAGTTCGTATCGCTTGATAATTCAATCTTGGTTATCCATTTGATCCATTTATATCCCCATTTTTGTTCGGCTACCAATTGGAATGGAAAACCCCTTTCTGGAGGTAAAACGACACCGTTTATTTTATGAGCCATAATAATATTATTATCTAAAATATATTCAATCGGAAAAGAGGTAGAATAACCGTCGCTTGCATAAAAAATGATTGTTTTTGCCTCTGGCCTTATTATTAAATCCTTAATTAAATCTTTTACAAGTATACCTTCCCACAATATGTTAACGCTCCAGCCTTCAACGCAATTTATTTTTACCACTTTTTGATATTTAGGAAATTTTAATACGTCTTCATATCTATAACTTTTTTCCCGGTCTACTAATCCATTTATTTTTAAATTATATGCATTTTTATCTATGTATTGGGGCCCTTTTATTGAATTTTCTCTAAAATCGCTTACTGATCCCAATTTTTCTCCTTTATATTCTTTAATCTCAACTGAACTTAATCTTACAGGATTCTTTTTAAGAAATGAGTTATTACTTGTATACAATGCAACATTTAAAATAATAAAAATACCGATAATTATATAAAAGGTCCTTAAAGTAATTCTGGGTATTCTATTATTGCCAATAAAAGCCTGTATTAATCCTTCTCTTTTCAAAACTAAATGAACAAGGATTAAAAAAAGCAAAATAATACCACTCCAGTCGTGAATAAGCGAAAGCATAGAGGCGGATATATAGTTATAAACAAAAAGGGAATATTTTTGCGTTTCCGGAAATCTAATAATTCCTGTTAGTGCTACTATAAGAAAGCTGAGAAGCATGGAAATAATAACAAAGCGTTTGGTAATATTCATGCAGAAAGATTGTATCATAAACAACAATAACTAAACCCTGAGGTTAAAAACAGAATTTAGGAGATTAAAGAACATTAGAGTCGTTATTTTTCTATCTCGTATCCTGCTTCTATCCAAGCTGCATAATTGCCTTTAAGTCGATATACATTAGTAAAGCCTGCATCAATTAACGCTTGCGCTCCCTGTATTGATGCTGAATCTACATGACAATAAACTAAGTAAACTGCATCCTTATCCAAATTCGGAATTGCTTTTTCCAATGATCCATCCCCAACATAATAATTAATAGCGCCTGGCAGATGTCCTTGATCGTAATTCGGCGATACATCAATTATAATCAGGTTTGGATTTTCAGCTATTAGATTTTTAGTTTCTTCTGGGCTAACATCTATATATCCAACAGGTACTTGAGTAGTATCCACTGTTATTTCTCCTGTCGTTTCTTGTTCTTGCGGTGGTTTCGCGCCTGAATTATTTAAATAAAAATACCCACCTATTGCAAGTACTATAAGTATTAGGATGCCAACTAATTTTTTATTCATATTATTTATCACCTCGCTTTCTTTTTATATTTTATCAAACTAAAGAGTCCTTTCGATGGTTTGTAAACTTTATCAGGAAATTTTTTGATAAGTTTCCAGACTAATCCATTGACCGTTTTCGGATGAAGGTTCTCGTCTGATGCCTTAATTTTCGAAAGTAATTCCGACCAATGTAAACCCTCAGGATGTTGTTCAAGAAGCTCGAATATTTTTGTATTTATGCGTTCTGTAATCGTAGGCTTATCCATATTTTTTGAATCAATTATTTCTCTCTGGATTACCCCAACTCCAGCGTGGTTTTTCACCTTTCTTATAGCAAATCCATATCAAAATTGCTGTAGAGATGATAATAAGAGGTAGAAACAACACTAAAAACCTTTCGCCACTTTTAATACTGTTTGCAACAAGTGCACCAGGGAGAATAATTACCCCCACATATAAAAGTATTGTAGTCCAACCCTGCCAGCTAACAGGTACCCAGCCCCAGCCGAACCATCTGGCTTTAAACCAATAGCCGTGCGGATTGTCTTTAAGATAGTTAATATAGTCCCTGATCATAGCTTGATTATACCAGAGGTTACATTAAGAGGCTTTAGGGGTCACAATTTTGAAACTGGCTCCTCCGAGAGGACTCGAACCTCTAACCTTGTCCTTAACAGGGACCTGCTCTACCATTGAGCTACAGAGGAATGTGAAACAATTTTACCATTAAAATAGCTATAAATCCAGATGATATAATTAGCGTATGTGGTTTTGGCTAGCAGTTGCTTCAGCGATTTTGGGAACAGCAGAGGTTATTTTAAGTAAAAAAATTTTAAATAAAGTAAGTTCTTCTGTTTTAGCTTGGTCTCTTTTTACACTATCTCTTCCTCCTCTTATTTACCTTTCTTTTTTAGAAGGAGTTCCTGCTCTTAATTTATTTTTCTTTATAGGTGTGTTTGGTTCTTCTCTAGTCTTTATTTTTTCAAAGATGATTTACAATAATGTTTTAAGACAAAATTTAATCTCCAAAATACTGCCTCTAACTGCTTTTAGTGGATTATTTACATATATTTTTGGTTTGATATTTTTGTCTGAAGTCATAAGGCCCGTTCCTGTAATAGGTCTTTTGTTTATTGTTTTTGGAGCATATATCTTAAACGCAGATCAGGCAAAAGAAGATCTCTTAAAGCCTTTTAAATTATTGTTTTTGAAAAGAGAATCGTTGCTTTTCTTATTGGCTGTAGTGCTGGGAAGTCTAACTGCAATTCTTGACAAAAGCGCATTGAATAATACTGTTCCCACAAGTCCTATTTTTACTATTCTTATCGAGCAGACCATTATGTCAGTTATGATAGGGGCATACATGTTAAAAAGAGAAAGTAAAGTTTGGTTCGGACAACTAAAAAGTAACTTTGTAATTTTATTTTTAATTAGCATAATCTTTTTTCTTACTGGTTTATCTGTTTTTTATTCTTATGGAGATGGTGGCCCTGTTGCCTTAGTTATGGGAGTTAAAAGATTTCAAATATTTCTTATTCTTCTGATGGGATATTTATTTTTTAAAGATAAACCGACAAAGCACGTATGGATTGCAACTGCAATAATGGTTTTTGGGGTATTAATGATCAAATTGGGATAAGTGCTATACTAATATTAGATGATAAAAGAAATTTTTATTGGCAGAAAACCCTCTGATTTCCATGTGAATTCAGTCGTTAAGGCATTTATAATTTCTGAAATGTTTCTTTGGTCTTCGTGGAATGCTTTCAACCCGATTTTTGCTATTTTTGCTGCCACCAAAATACCTGGCAGCAATACCGAAATCGCTGCAGCTTCTTTTAGCACATATCTTATTGTGAGAGTTATTTTTGAATTGATTAGCGGAAGATATTTGCGTAAATCAACTGATATACAAAAGTTAATAATATCTATTCTTGGAATTATTCTTATAAGTTTTGGATATATAGGTTTTGCTTTGACAAAGACAATCTATTTGTTGTTTGTCTTTTATGGAGTAATAGGAATGGGGTTGGGACTTGCTACTCCTGCAAAAAATTCTTTATTCTCCTTACATTTAGATAAAGGCAAGGAGGTTGTGGAGTGGAGTCTTTATGATGGGGTTGTATTTTTGGGAATGGCAATGTCTGCAACAATTGGCGGATTTATAGCAAATACGTACGGATTTACTTCTTTGTTCTGTTTAATAGCGACTACAAATTTGTTAAGCATCATTCCTTATGCTCTACTATATTCCCGAAAGGAAAAGATAGTAGAATAGGTCTTCAGCCAATTCTAAGCATCCATTTAGTATAATGTATCCATGAAAGTGCTTGTGGTTGAAGACGAACACAAAATTGCCAATGCCATCAAACAGGGCCTAATCCAAGAAAATTTCGCTGTTGATGTTGCCTATGATGGAACTGAAGGTTATGATTTGGCGGTGTCTGAAGAATATGATCTGATTATTTTAGATAGACTTCTTCCGGGAATAGAGGGTCTAGAAATTTGTAAAAAATTAAGAGATCAGAAAATTCACACACCAATCCTCATGTTAACCGCTAAAGGACAAATTTCAGATAGAGTTGAGGGTCTGGATGGCGGAGCTGATGATTATCTGGTAAAACCTTTTGCTTTTGAAGAGCTCCTGGCTCGGATAAAAGCTTTGGGAAGAAGACCCAGGAAAACATTGGAAACAACACTTAGAATAGCGGATTTATCATTAAACATAAAGACGTATGAAATAAAACGCGGATCAATTCCAATACAGCTTTCAAGAAAAGAATTTGTTCTCCTTGAATATCTTATGCGTCATAAAAATAAAATTTTAACAAAACAGCAAATCATTGACCACGTCTGGAGTTATGAATCAGACATTTTGCCAAATACAATAGAGGTCTATGTTGGGTATTTGCGCAATAAAATAGATAAACCTTTTGAAAAAAGCCCTGAACTAATTCATACTGTCCGTGGATTCGGATATAAGATAGGAGAATTATAATGTTTCAAAAAGCAAGAATAAAATTAACCGTTTGGTATTTGTTAATCATAATGTCGGTTAGCATTATATTCAGCTTTGTGATTTATTCAGGAGTAAGTAGGGAACTGGAGAGATTTAATGGGCCTCAAAACATGCGTTTGAATAGAGAGCAGGAATTAATGCTTCCGGCCCCAATCCGCTCCGAACTCCGTGCGTTAGATGCGCAAATTGTATCAACAGCACGTACGAGATTAACCCTAACTCTAATATTTATTAATCTGGGAATTTTTGGAATAGCCGGATTAGCAGGGTATTTTCTAGCAGGGAAAACCCTACGTCCTATTAAAGAAATGGTAGATGAACAAAATAGATTTATAACAGACGCGTCACATGAATTAAGAACTCCACTGACTTCCCTTAAAACTGCGATTGAAGTTAACCTAAGAGATAAAAATATGACGTTAGATCAAGCCAAAAAACTAATCAAAAGCAATCTTGAAGATGTTGAATCTCTTCAGGTTCTTTCCGACGGACTTATTAATCTTGCTTATTATCAAAAACCAAACGGAAATACGGCCTTCAAAAAAGTTTATGTAAAAGATATTGTAAGTAGTGCTGTAGATAAGGTAAAAATAATGGCTTCAGAAAATAAAATTAGAATAAATTCAAAAATAGCAAATTTAAAAGTAGAAGGAGATAAAAAAAGTCTAGTAGAACTTTTTGTTATTATTCTTGATAACGCTATAAAGTATGGTAAGCAAAATTCTTCAGTTAAAATTATTGCAAGAGAAATAAGTAATAAGGCAGTTATTACTGTTTCCGACGAAGGTATGGGAATAAATAGCAAAGACTTACCCCACATATTCGATAGATTTTATAGGGCCGAAAAATCCAGATCCAAAAAATATGCTTCAGGTTATGGTCTTGGATTATCCATTGCTAAAAAAATTGTTGAGGTACATAAAGGATCAATAGACGTAGAAAGCAAAGAGGGCAAAGGCACAATCTTTACGATAACACTTTAAGCTTCTGCTCAGCTGGATTTTATAATATAAATTTATGAAAAAGAAATTATTGTTATTTCTTGGAAAAATTAAAGCTTTAACTTTTTCTACGAAAAAAAGAAAGATAATAACGTTAATATTAATTTTTGTTCTGGGAATTTCCGGTTGGTTTACGTTTAAAAATCAAGCGCCTAAAATTACTTATCAAACAGCAACAGTTGAAAAGGGAACATTGACAACTTCGATTTCCAGCACAGGCACTATTACTTCAGCAAATACCATAGATATTTCTACGAAAGTATCGGGAACCGTAAACAAGGTTTATGTTACCAATGGAGATGCCGTAACTAAGGGTCAGGAGATTGCCGAAGTTACACTTGATGATTATGCTCAAGAAAGACAAGCTGCTGCCTGGGTTGCCTATTTGAGCGCTGTGGAAGCAGTTAAAAGTGCGCAAACATCTAAGGATACCAATGATCTTACAATGTGGGAAGATCGTCAATCTCTACTTGATGCGCAGGAGGAAATGGATCGCGTAAATAATAATTTGCTTAATCCAGATACGAATAAAATCTATACAACAAATGAGCAAATGATTGTCACAAAAACACTAGCGGAAGCAAAAAAGAAACTTGCAGACGATGAAGTAAAATATACAAATTCAGATGCCAGTATTGCAAATGCTCAAGCAAAAGTGGCAGCGGCTCTGCGTGATTATCAGGCAAATTCATCTACCATAGTTGCTCCGTCGGATGGAATCGTAAGCAACTTGGTTTTGGCAGAGGGAGTTGCAATTGCAGCAAGTTCAAGTACTAGCAATACGACAGGGTCAACAATTATTTCAGCCCAAACCGTTGGAAAAATAAATGATCCTGAGGGTCAGTTAATAGCAACAGTTAATCTTACAGAAAGCGACATTGTTAGTGTCAAAGCAAATCAGAAAGTAAATTTAACTTTAGATGCTTATTCAGATAAGACTTTCACTGGGAAAGTTTTGTCCATTAACACTAGCGGAAGTGTGAGTTCAGGAGTTACAACATATCCCGTTACTATTATTTTGGACAAAACGGACACAATTATTTACCTTAATATGGCAGTTTCAGCTACTATTATTACCAATATAAAAGCAAATGTTCTTTTGATTGATAGTGGAACTCTTGATACTGAAAATGACAAGACAGTAGTGCATGTTTTGAAAAATGGCAAAGCATCTTCCGTAGAAGTAACAACAGGTGATTCTGATGATAGTCAAACAGAAATTACAAGGGGGTTATCAGAAGGAGATTCGGTAATTACCAATTATATTTCCGCTTCCAATCCAAGCGAAAATAATACCACATCTGCTTTTGGTTCTACATCCAGAAGTGGGAATAGCTCAAACACTAGAGGAAGTGGTGGAACAATGATGTTTGGTGGCCCGGGAATGTAGATCTATGAATACCTCGATTATTCAAATAACTAATTTATCTAAAATTTATAAAACTGGAGTAGATATAGAAACAGTAGCTTTGGATAACATTTCTTTATCTATTAAAAAAGGAGATTTTGTGGCGATTATGGGGCCCTCCGGTTCTGGAAAATCAACGCTTATGCATATACTTGGAGCGTTAGATCTGCCAACTAAAGGGAAATATTTTCTTGATGGTCAAAACGTAGGGACTATGTCGCAAGATCAGTTATCTGAAATTAGAAATAAAAAAATTGGATTTGTTTTTCAAGCATATAATTTGTTGCCAAGAACATCAGCCATAGATAATGTAATGTTGCCTATGTCTTATGCCGGCATATCAGAGGATGAGCAAATTGAAAAAGCTAAAAAATTCTTAGAACTAGTAGGACTTGGTGACAGAATGTATCATACGTCGAATCAGCTTTCGGGAGGACAACAGCAACGAGTTGCCATAGCAAGGTCTTTAGTTATGGATCCTGCAATTTTGTTGGCAGATGAACCAACAGGGAATATAGCATCTGCTCAGGCGGATGAGGTTATGGGGATTTTCCAAAATTTAAACACAAATGGACATACAATTATCATGATTACTCATGAGCCGGATATTGCCAGTTATGCAAAAAGAGTAATTCACATTAAAGATGGAAAAATTGTTGATGATAAGGCTAATGGACATAGACAAATAAAATCAAAAGTTCTTAAAAAATGAATATTAAAAAGTTAATTATTAGTAGTTTAAAAAATTTAACCGTTAATAAACTTAGAACCGGATTAGCGATTTTGGGAATAGTTATTGGAATAGGAAGCGTTATTGCTTTGGTGTCTTTAGGGCAGGCCAGTCAAAAATCAGTTCAATCACAAATCCAATCTCTTGGGTCAAATTTATTAACTATATCTCCGGGGTCACAGACATCAGGGGGAGTAAGGGGTGCAGCCGGAGGGAGGACAACTCTAACCTATGCAGATGCCAAAGCAATTGAGACATCGCCGAAAATAACAACAATTAACAATGTTGCTCCCGTATATTCTTCGAGAAGCCAAGTAATAGCTGGTGATAACAACACTAATACTCAAGTTTACGGAGTAACATCTGCTTATGCGACTGTCAGAAAAATTACTTTATCTACGGGAACATTTATTACAGAAAAAGATGTTAATTCAAATGCAAAAGTTGCTATTTTGGGATCTACTGTTGTTGACGATTTATTTAATGGAGATACCAATATCATTGGTCAGGGAATAAAAATTGGCGGACAAACATTTAAGATAATTGGAATAGCTGCTTCAAAAGGGGGTAGTGGAATGAGTAATCAAGACGATATGATAATGGTTCCGTTGACTACTGCACAAAAACAGTTATTTGGTGTGAAATATTTAAGCACAATTTATCTTGAGGCGAAAAGTTCTGACGTGATGATTCGTGCTCAAAATCAAGTAGGATATCTTTTGCTATCGCGTCATAAAATTAATGATGTAGCAAGCGCTGATTTTACGATTATGTCTCAGGAGGATCTTCTTGAGACAGTATCTTCAGTAACTGGGACGTTTACAACCTTACTTTCTGGTGTTGCTGCTATTTCTCTTATTGTAGGAGGAATCGGGATAATGAATATCATGTTAGTTACGGTTACCGAACGTACTCGAGAAATTGGACTTAGGAAAGCATTGGGGGCAAAAAAAAGAGTTATTATTATGCAATTTCTTATTGAATCAGTAATCCTTACTTTTGCAGGGGGAATCATAGGAGTAATTTTTGGCATTGGCGGATTTTATATATATTCCAAAGTAGCTAGCTCTGTCTTTGTTATTTCTTTCAGCTCTGTCTTGTTGGCATTTGCCGTGTCAACGGGGATAGGTATTCTTTTTGGTTGGTATCCGGCGCAAAAAGCGGCGAATTTGCAGCCTATTGAAGCATTAAGATATGAGTAGTTTTAGAAG
>Ga0172381_10002311_pt1 | contig 21194 bp, 24 predicted proteins | sample Leawel6488metaG_FD_119754 | JGI IMG/M metagenome (GOLD analysis project Ga0172381, IMG submission 119754) | Leachate microbial communities from a municipal landfill in Southern Ontario, Canada - Leachate well 64-88 metaG | ecosystem: Engineered > Solid waste > Landfill > Unclassified | place...
ACGGGGTGACGCTCGGCGACGGGGTGACGCTCGGCGACGGGGTGACGCTCGGCGACGGGGTGAAGCTCGGCGACCGGGTGACGCTCGGCAACTGGGTGGCGCTCGGCGACGGGGTGAAGCTCGGCGACGGGGTGACGCTCGGCGACGGGGTGAAGCTCGGCAGCTGGGCGAAGCTCACGCACTCCCCCACAGTACTGTACGGTAACTTTACCGCCAACGATTACGGCGACGGCCGCATCCGAATCGGTTGTGAAATCCACGCTGCCGCGGATTGGAAGGCGAACGCCGCCGCGATAAACGCCCGTCACGGCGAAGATGCGGCGCATTTGGATTGGGTTTTGTTCGCGGTCGAGACGATCTCCCGCGAGCAGGAGTTTTGGAAAGGGAGGGAAGGCTGATGGAAAAGTTTTGGATCGTCCTGGGGCCGCAGGAAGTCGCTGACAGGTGTTACGAGACGGAGAACGTCGCCGTGGCCGAGGCAAGGCAGTTTGCTCAAGGGGACATCCACAGCCGGTTCTACGTCTTGGAAGCCGTGGCCGAAGTGGTCGGCAAGGTGGAAGCGGAGGTAAAGAAGCTGTCATGAAGAAAGGAGCAACACGAACAGCCATTACCGGCGTTCTCAACGACGCCATAGCTAAGATCGGCCGGCTTAAGAACGGTGTAAACGCGCCGATCTCGGACGAAGCCACGGCGGAAGACATGCGGGAATACCTGCGGTCGCCCATGGGGCTTCGGGATACGGACATCCTCAAGATCATTGAACTAACAGTCACAACCCTGGATAACGTGGGCTATTTCGAAACCGCTAAAATTCTTGACGAAGTTTATTTCCAGGGAAGATAAAGGAGGGGCGAGATATGATCCTTTTACCCGTCGAAATTAAAGTTGAAGAAAAGTTCTGTCGGCTGACGTGCGTCGGTAGACGAGTCCAATACGGTGGGGTCGGTTACGTCGCGGTCTGTATCTTCTTCGAGGAACCCCTTGAACGGGACGTTACCTTCCTTTTTGATCGGTATGTCCGTCACCCTCTCTGCATCGAAAGGGCACAATGATTTCCTACTCCCACAAGAGGAACGTGTACTACACGTACTCATCCGGCCCCGAAGTCGAAGGCTTCAACAAGATCGACTTTCCGGCCGGAGCGTGGGTGGCGGGATCGGACTTCGCGGCCCTGGTTCACGAGCCCCTGCTCGACGAGTCCGCCAGGGCCAAGGCGGCGCCCAGGCTGTCCCTGATCGAGGCGTCCAGGGCCACTGATCCGGTCGGCTGGTTCGACGAGGAAAGCGGCTACCTGCCTTACCAGCAGGCCGCCGTGGAGCACATCGCCGAGAACCTGTTCAAGGTCCGCAAGACGGTCCTGATCGCCGATCCCCCAGGGCTCGGGAAGACCATCATGGCCGCTGGGGTGATCGACGAGATGCGCCCCAAGAACGTGCTTATCGTCTGCCCTGCCGGTTTGCGGATCAACTGGAAGCGGGAACTGGACCTCTGGATCAAGAAGGCCGATCTCCGGATGTCCTTGGTGTTCAACGGCAAGACTGGCATGGCCAAGGCGGACAACTGTCTGGTCATCAGCTATGACCTGATGAAGGAGGAGATGGCGGCGCTCCGGAGATGGGACTTGATGATCCTCGACGAGGCGCACTACCTCAAGAACCCCGAGGCGAATCGGACCAGAACAATTCTCGGCAGTAAAAAAGCGAAAGGAGTTTACGATGTTGTAGGCAAGACCTTGCTCCTGACCGGAACCCCCATCCCCAATCGGCCGCACGAGTTCTTCCATCTTCTGAAGCGGACAGCTTCGGACGTGCTGGCCCCGGAATACAGCGGGGAATGGGCTTTTCAGAAACGCTACACCACCGGATACCCCGATCCGTGGGGGTGGAAGATCACCGGGGCCAAGAATCAGCGGGAACTCGGAGCACGGCTTCGGGGGACCGGGTTCATGATCCGTCGGGAGAAATCGGCGGTGATGCCTCAGCTTCCCGCGAAGCGCTTCAGTTTGGTGGTCTTCCCCAAGAACTCGGAAACGGCCAAGATCATCGAGAAGGAGAAGCAGTTCGATGCAAAGGAGATCGTGGAACACGGCGTCCCGGTCAACGCGGCGGCGCTCCCGGAGCTTCGTCGGCAGATGGGGATCGCCAAGGTCCGGCAGTGCTGCTCCTGGATTATGGACCAGATCGAGGAAGGCGTCGAGAAGATGGTGGTCTTCGCGTATCACCGGGATGTCCTCTTCGAACTTGAGAAACAGCTTGCCGAATACAAGCCTCTGCTTATCCTCGGTGGACTTTCCCCGAAGGTCCGTCAGGCGAAGATCGACCAGTTCCAGACGGATGAGAAGGCGCAAATCCTTCTCGCCCAGGTAGATACGGCCGTCGGGTATAACGCTCACGCGGCCCACGTCGTCGCCTTCGTCGAGGCTTCCTGGGTGCCGGGTGTGAACGATCAGGCTTGGCAGAGAACAGAGAGGATCGGGCAGAAGTCGGACACCATCTTTATTTATTTTCTGGTGGTCGAGGAGAGTCTGGATGCGGTCGTCCTGTCGGCGGCCATGGCGAAACAGAATGATATTTCATTAACCATAGACTGAAAAGGAGAAAAAGCATGACTGAAGGTGTGGACAGAGACGAACTTAAACTCCGGGACGAGTGGTTTGCCGAGTCGAAAACCATCCGTGACAGTGCTGGATTGAAGGTGTTTGTGGACAAGCTCATCGCCTTCAGCTACGGGTATGGGACTATTGTCCGCGCCATGGCGGCGGCGATGAACGCGGCTTTTTACGCCCTGGAAAACTCTCCTCAGGGGGGCATTACCGGATTTCAAGCCAGCTGCCTTTTCTGGGACGTGGAACATTTACTCGGGATTTTTGGTGACGGCCCGAAAAAGATGGTTAAATACTCCGACTTGCTCTACCCCCAGAATCAGCGCGTGTTTAACACGATCTCATCCGAGACGTGGGCTTGGCTTCAACGGGAAGCTGAAAAAAATCTACATGAAGCCGGCCACGCCCATCCGGACGTTAAGGCGCACTGGCAAAAAATCGTGAACGGGGTGGTCCCGTTTGGTTTTACTGTCGAAAAGTAAACTTCAACTTAAGAAAAGGAGAAAAAGAATGATGAACCTGGTTACGAGATTTGTGGAAGCGGTGGAGAAGATCGCGGAAGCCCTGATGGGCCTGATGGTCGTGTTCAAGACGGAATCCGAAGCGGAAAAGGCCGAGGCCAAAGCGTATGCTCCGCTCCCGACGACCACGACTGCGAAAGAGGTCGAGCCTAAGCCTGAACCCGAGCCTGATCCGGTTCCTGCATCAGCCGTGGCCGAGGGCGCAAAAGCCGTAGCGGCTCCGAAGGCCGGAGCCTGGAACCCCTGCGAAGTCCCAGTCCAACAGCGATACGACAAGGACAAAAACATCATCCTGAAGGAAACGGCTGCGCGGCTTGGGGTGGACGTGTCCAAGTGCAAGACGCCGGCCCAAGCCCACCAGGCGATCCTGGATCACCTGAAGGCAAAGGCCGAACCGGCCCCGGAAGAAGCCTTCGACGCGCCCCCGGCGGACGACTGGGATCAGGCCGAGACGCCTGCCGCGGAGCGGGAGATCACCTACGAAGAGCTCAAGAAGCTCTGCATCGAGGCTAAGGACAAAATCCAGCTTCAGCTCAAGACCGACGGGGCCGGCATGGCCAAGGTCAAGGCGGTCCTGAAGGAAGTCGGCGGGACGGAGCAACTGTCCGAAATTCCGAAAGAGAAATATGCGGCCGTCTATGCCGCCGTCCAGAAACTCATGAAATAGTGGCCGTGGCCCCTTCGGGGGCCTACCTCAAGAAGGAGGAGGAGGAGATGACCCCGACGGAAGAGAAAGGTGTATATGTTGGCCCGGAGAAAAAGTGGAAGGGTAAAACGGCCCTTTTACTTCTCGCCGATGACGCCGAGGGTTGGCTTGCGCAATTTGATGAATTCGAACACCCGGAGTCTCACGGATGGCATTTTCACTCGTTCCTGGATTTCAGTGTCCAGCTAAGGGTTAAGGAGAAGAAAATTGACTGAAGTCCATTCCACGCGGGGCGCAAGCTCCGCTCATCGGTGGCTCAACTGCCCCGGAAGCCCGAACCTGATCGCCAGGTCTAAACTCGTTCCCGGCTCGTCCCGTTACGCTTTAGAAGGAACGGTGGCCCACGCCCTGGGAGAGGTCTGCCTTGTCCGACACCACCCAGCCAAAAGGTATCTAAATTGGATTGGGTGGGTGAATCAGCAAGGAGGCAAGGGGATTCAGGAGATGGGCTTGCCCAATACCGTCGAATCTTTTGACCAACTCGGGGTTAAGCCTGAATCAGTCTACTCCCTGAAGATCAATCAAGAGATGGTCGCGGCGGTCCAGCTATACCTGGACACTATCAACGCGGACCTGAAGACGACCATCGGCGGCGAGCTTCTGACCGAGCAGAAGTTCCACCTGGACTGGATCGACGACGATCTTTGGGGGACCAACGACGCCGCCATCGTCCAGGAGTTCGGGCTCCTTCGGGTCTATGACTTCAAGTACGGGCGCGGCGTCCCGGTCGAGGTCGAAGACAACCCTCAACTGCTCTACTATGCGGCCGGAGCCCTCGGCAAAGATAATGACCATCAGGTGGATTACATCGAGATGGCTATCGTTCAGCCGCGGGCGCCGCACTCGGACGGCCCCGTCCGGAGGACCGAGCAGTGGCCGGTCAATGATGTTTACGCCTGGGTGAAGGATGTCCTGAAGCCCGGAGTGGACGCCACGAGACCCGCTGATGCCCCCAGAAGCCGCGGAGAGTGGTGTCGGTTCTGCCCCGCCTCTGGTATCTGCCCTGAGCTGAGATCACAGGCTGACGACCTTCTGGGCGGCTTCTTCACGGCGGTCCCGGACACGCCGGTCCCCGACCCGGCGCGGATGGGCGACGAGTGGCTGGTCCAGGTGCTGACCGTCGGGGATCAGGTCATCAAGATGATTAACGCGGCGGTTGCCTTGGCTCAGACGAGAATGGAGCAGGGGCATAAGCTCCCCGGGTTCAAGCTCGTCGAAAAGCGGGCCACCCGGAAATGGGCCAACGAGGAGAAAGCCTGGGCGCACTTCCACGTCACCGAGCCGAGGGACGCCTTCGACCTGACGCTCAAAAGCCCGACCCAGATCGAAGCGGTATACAAGGAACGCGGCCTCAAGAAGGAAGACATCCAGGGCTTGCTCGCTCCGCTCATCGAGAAGAAGTCTTCCGGCCTGACCATCGTCCCCGTTTCCGACAAGCGCCCGGAAGCGGCTCCACCCGCGACCTTTACCGCTCTCCCCTCTGGGGATGAGGATTTCTTTTAAAGGAGAAACAGCGATGTATATACCTGAAACCGGAAAAATGGAGCCGATCCCAGAAGACTTGGCGGAAAAGCTCCTGGCTTCGAAGGAAGAGCACAATCCGGTCATCCGCGAGGGGATGCTGCTTATGATCAATGGAATCCCGTGCAAGATACACAAGATTCAGCCCAAGAAAATAATTCTTAAAGTTCTGAAAGGAGAATTTTAAAATGGCCAAGAAAAGCATCACCACCGAGCCTTTGACCCTTCAACACGACGAGATGGGGCGGGTGTCCTTCCCCACCGTCTTCGAGCCCAGGGAAACCGTCATCAACGGCATCTCCAACGGCAAGAAGCAGTATTCCCTGACCCTCCTGTTCCCGAAAGGGCCGGGCAAGTCCTTCCCTGAAGTCTGCCGGAACACCAAAGGCGCGAGCCGGATCGTGGACATGGTTCTGAAGTGCAAGCGGGAAGCCTTCGGCGACGGCAAGGTCGCCAACTTCAAATGGCCGTTCGGCGACGGCGACGAGAAGTTCGAGGAAAAGCCCGAGACCTACGGCGCCTACAAAGGCATGGTCTACGTCCGGCTAACCGCCAACGAAGACCGCCGCCCGGGCGTGGTCAACCGCAAGGTCGAACCGATTCTCGATCCCGCCGAGTTCTACGCCGGATGCTGGGCCATCGTGTCCTGCGCGGCCTGGTCCTTCGAGAACGTGTCCAAGGGTGTCGGGATCAATCTCCTGGCGGTCCAGAAGATCAAGGATGACGCCCGCCTGGCCGGCGGCGGAACCGTGGACCCGCAGAGCGTCTTCACCAAGGCCGCCGGGGATGACCAGACCGACGACTTCCAGGTCCAGACCGCGGCCGGAAACGAGGAAGATTTCTGGAACGGGCAGACGGAAGACGCCGCGTTTTAAACACAGACTGAAAGGAGAAAACGAAAATGTCCAAGAACAGCATCGTTGAAAGTCTTGATTTTGCGGAGGTGTTGGCTCGGGACGCGAGAGCAGACGGTATGAAGTTCGTTGAAAAAGGCAACAAGGCCGCCGGCTCGCGGGCGAGGCTCCATCTCGCCGCCTTGGCGAACCTCTGCAAGCAGGTTCGAGCCGACATCCAGGAAAAGAAAAACGCCGAAAAGAAGTAAGGCTCTTGCCTCCGGGGCTGAAAGGCCCCGGAGAAAACAAGGAGGATGAGGTGACCAGTTTAAGCCAAGAAATAGAACAAGAATGCGACCTGTGTCAGATCGAAGACTGCGGCAAGCCAGGTATCCGGTATCGGCAGCGGACCCAATACTTGGACGAGTCTGCAAACTGGGTTTGCTACTGCCCGGAGCATCGCGCCACCAACGATGAGTATTGGGATGAAATGTGGGACAACTATTATGACATGATACGGTGAGCGAATGAAAAAGCTGACCCTTGACTTCGAAACCAAGTCTCTTCTCGACGTGAAAAAGGTCGGAGCCTGGGAATACTCGGAGCATCCGACCACGGATGTCTGGTGCCTGGCAGTCAAGGAGCACGGGAAGTCGGCACGGGTGTGGTGGCCGACGCCCCTGGGCTTCAGTTTTAACCCATCCAAGGCCATCCAGTTCGTCCCCCTGGCCGAACTGTTCGCCCTTCTGGAAGAGGCCGACATCATCGAGGCGCATAACGCCGAGTTCGAGCGGGCCATCTGGACGAATGTCATGGCCAAGAAGTATGGCTGGCCGGCCATCCCCTTCAAGAAGTGGCGATGTTCAGCCGCCAAGGCCGCCGCCTGTGCGCTTCCAAGAGCCTTGGGCGATGCCGGAGCAGTCCTTGGCCTGGAGGCCCAGAAAGACGCCGAAGGTCACCGCCTGATGCTCAAATGGACCAAGCCCCGGAAACCGCGGAAAGGTGAAGTCGTCACTCCGGATGAGAACGGCCTGGTGTGGCAGAACAGCCCAGAAGAGTTCGAACGCCTGCTGGCCTATAACCTCCGGGATGTCGAGGCCGAGGAGGCTCTGTCCGACGCCCTGCCGGACCTGCCGCCGGCCGAGCAGGAAGTCTGGCGTCTCGACCAGAGGATCAACGAGCGGGGCGTTCAGGTCGATGTTGAAGCCTGCCGCCGGATCATCCAGACCGTGGAAGATCACGGACAAGTCCTTGAGGACGAGTTCAAAGCCCTGACGGACGGAGCCGTGGAAAGCCCGAGGCAGGTTGCTCTATTCCAGGCTTGGCTTCTGGACACCTGCGGCGTCAGTATCGAGAATATGCAGAAAGCGACCATTCTGGACTGCCTCAAGAGGGACGATCTGCCGGACAAAGCCCGGCGAGCCCTGGAAATCCGGAAGTCTTTGTCCAAGTCCTCGGTAGCTAAATACGGGAAATTGGTGAACACCGCCGGCGATGACGGCCGGGTCCGGGGGATGTTCCTGTATCACGGGGCAAACCCTGGAAGATGGTCCGGCCGGGGAACTCAGCCCCAGAACCTTCCCAGAGGAACCATCGACCTGACTACCGACGAGGCTATCGAAGAGGCTCTGTCCTGCCTGTCGGATCGGGAAACTGCGGAGCTTTGCTATGGCGACCCGATGGCTCTGGCTTCGTCCGCCATCCGAGGTATGTTCATCGCGAAGGAAGGACATCTCCTTTACGCCGCCGACTACAAGAGCGTGGAGGCGGTTGGACTGGCCTGGGGCGCGGATGAACAGTCCGCCCTGGACGTGTTCCGGAGTGGTCGGGACAACTACAAAGTGGCGGCGTCCGGGATATTCGGGATAAGCTACGACAAGGTTGACAAGAAGCAGAGGCAGGTCGGGAAGGTGAGCGAGTTGGCCCTTGGATACGGCGGAGGGATCGGGGCGTATGCTTCCATGGCCGCCGTCTACGGGGTCGATCTGGAACAGCTTCCGGAGTATGTCATGCCTCTGGCCAGCCGGGACGAGATCATCAAAGCCGAGAGGCGGGCCAAGTTCTACTTAGCGGGCGGGAAGGCCCAGGAAGATCAGCTTGAACTCGACGAGGAGATCGAACTGCCGAAGCTCTCCTTCGAAGCCGCCGTGGCCTGTGACATCATCAAGCAGAAGTGGCGGGAGAAACGGCCCCTGACCGTCCAGTTCTGGAAAGACTTGGAAGTCGCGGCCAAGAATGCGATCATGAACCCTGGCACGGTGTTCGAAGTCCGGGACAAAGCAGCGTTCAAAGTCCAGGGCCACTTTCTCATGATGCGCCTGCCGTCCGGGCGATGCCTCCGGTATTTTCACCCGACCATCTCCGAGAAGGACAAGTCGATCCGGTATTGGGGCGTCAATTCGACCACCAAACAGTGGATGAAGCAGAGCACCTACGGGGGCAAGCTGTCGGAAAACTGGACTCAGGCCATCTGCCGCGATCTCCTGACCCACGGGATGCGGCTGGCTGAATCTCTGGACTTCCGGATCGTTCTCCACGTCCATGACGAAATCGTAGTCGAGGAGCCCGTCGGGGGCAAGACCTTCAATGACTTCCTGGAATTCGTCAAGAAGACGCCCGCCTGGGCCGGACCGAGCTTCCCTCTCGGGGCGTCCGGCTGGTCGGGTAAACATTACAGAAAGGACTGAGAGATATGGGCGGTGCTTTTTGGATAGCAGTAGGTTTCGGGGTAGTTACCGTCGTAGTCGCGGCTTGGGTCTCGTTTACCGCTGGGTATCGCATGGCATTTATGGAAGGGGCGGGGCTATACCTCGCGGAAAACCGCAAAGCACAAAGACTCGCGATGGAAAAATTCACCTTGGAGTGTGAAATTGAAAAACTTAAGCAAGACATGAACGGAAAGGATTGGGATTGTGGAACCTGTCTTTAAAATCGGCGACGAAGTAATCATCCGCGAGACCCATAAGCGGGGGAGGGTGGACGACATCTTGACCGCGCCCTCCGGTCCCCTATACCGAGTGCTTGGACTGCTTTGCGATCCGGCCGACTTAATCGCGGCCCCGAAGCAGCAGGCCAGTATCGGCGACTCGGTCGTTTACCGAAACGCGGCGGGCACATTAGTCTGGGGAAAGGTAAAGTGTAATTTTGTAGATGACCTTGGGGCGCCGAGTTTAGAGTTGGAAAGCGGCGTGGTTTTACATGGGGATAACTACCGCGTCTTGCCCCCGAAGACGTCCGAGTCAGCGGAAGTCTCGGAGTCCGCGTGGAACACCCTTGCCCCCGAAGGCCGCAAGGACGACCAGGACAAACTCCGGTTCGACCTGATCCCGCCCGGGCCGCTTCAAGACCTGGTCGCCGTCTACACGATGGGGGCTCGAAAATATGACAGTAGGAATTGGGAGAAGGGCTTGTCCTGGGGCCGCGTCTTCGGGGCGATCATGCGGCATCTCTGGGCTTTCTGGAAAGGAGAAGACAATGACCAGGAAAGCGGCCTTTCGCATCTGGCTCATGCGGCGTGGGGTTGTTTCGCGCTTTTGGAATACCATCAAACGCATCCGGAAATGGATGACCGATCTCGTTCGGGAAAGTGAGAATTACTGATGACCTACGTTCAAATCGCTGAAACTATTGTCGATTACTATCTGACGCGGCGTCAAGTCGGTCACACTACGGCGGCCTTGCGGGGTGTAATCGGCGTTCGAGACGCCTTCCTTTTGGTGGACTCCGAACGATTCGCCCGAAGTATCGTGGAGCAAAACAACTTGCAGGGCCAAGTCATAACCTTGGGGTCCATCCCTGACAATCTTAGGGGGATGTCTCGGCCGTTGGTAGTCGAGCACCAAGCCTTAGCAATTATCTTAGCCAACCTTCTTCAAGCTTGTGTGGACTCCAACGTCCTCGAAGACGCTCGGAATACGCTCGGGACGTATGGTGCCCACAGCCGAAGCGCAACGGCAGTCATGAGAGAGATGATCACGATCGTCGAGAAACTCCGAGAACAACCACAACCTTGCTACGACCGAGAAGACCTGGGGGAGGAAGAATGAGGCACTACATTCTTTTCTCCAAGCCCCTTTGCTCCACCTGCCAAACGGCCAAGGACATGATCGTCACCCACGGCCTGCCGGTGAAGATCGTCAACCTGGACCTCATCGGTCTTCAGCCCGAAGATAATGAGCCCAAGGAAGTCCAGGACACCCGCCGGGAACTGTGGTCGATGCTGGCCTGGTATGAGGTGGTGAACGACACCCAGGAAATGCTGCCGGTCCTGTGTCACGACACCTGGATGCGCCGGCCGACGGTCAAGATCGCCCAGGGCGAAAAAGTTCTGGATGCCCTTAAAATTATGGTTGACAGTCCGGATGCGGATTTAGTATTATAGGGACGGTCTTACTCATACTCTCCTCCTTCCCAAACCCCCTGCCCCCGGATTCGCCACCGGGGGCCTTCTTGTTTATAGGGTTTTTAGAACATCCCCGGCGGTCACGGCTGATACCGGCCGAGGCTCCGTCAGAAGAGCGGTCTTGTCCGTGCTACTCTTGGAAGAGCCGAAGAAATACGACAGGACCATGCCGAAGCCGGCCGCAATCGCCCCGAAAAGCTGGTTTACCGGCCCCTGGTTGGCGTCCGGAATGATCTTGAACATCATGATCCCGGTCAAGGCGAAGAACAGAACGACTACCAGCCAGGCCAGGATATAGATGTTCACGTCCCTTTTCCCGGTCGCCTTGGTCGTCTCGACGTTCATCGACCGGGCCGACGCCACGTCCGCGAGCCTCATGCCCTCGGCCTGAAGGGCAATGTTCTGAAGGGCCAGGGCGTGATTGGACTCGATCTCCCGAAGCTTGACCAGGGTTTCCGGATTGGACAGGGCCGTCATGAAGTCTTCGGCGGTCATGTTGTCCGGGTCTTGCCCGAGAGCCGAGCCAATCAGCTTGGCCACCAGGCCGCCGGCCGCCATGCCCGCCGGCCCGCCCAGGACGGTCCCCAGGATGGGCAGACCGACCGCCGCCACCTTTCCGCCTACGTCTTTCCAGTCAACAGCCACGCGTCACCTCCTGAAGATGTCGAACAGTTTGCCTGCGGCCGTTTCGATCTTCGGCTTCAGGAACCAGATGACCGCGCCGCCGGCCACGAAGCCGATAGCAAAATTCATGAAGTAGTCCACGTTAAATCTCCTTTTCAGAAAACTCTTCCGCCTGTCCGAAGACCGGCAGAAGGAAATTTGGAAGAGAAACGTCGTCGGGATATCGATAAGCCAGAACCCGTGACCGGGGAAAGAGCTTTACGTTCACCGCGTCGGATTGATTGCCACCCAAGACCCAAAGCGGGGAATAGGCCGATCGATCCGTCTTGCCGACGACAAAACCGACGTGCCCTGAAGTCGGACCCCGTTCGAACACCACCACGGCGCCGTAAACCGGGCCAAAAAGAGATCGGCCCCACTGCCGATACGACCTGGCCCACCAGGACCGGGCCGATTCAATGCCGACGCTTTCCAGAATCCCGGACACGAACGCCGCGCACCAGGGGATGTCGTCCTCGTCCATGCCGGCCAGATACTTCTTGTCGAGCAGGCCGTCCACCAGGTCGAACAGATGCTTCAACCGGGGGTTGGTGACCGGGCCGGAAATCTCTTCTTCCCCGATGTATTTCCGGGCTTCAGCGATCCAGATCAATTCTTTCGATGGCACGTCAGACTCCTTTCTGGTAGTGACAGGCCGCCCCTTCGATCTGGGACAGACGACTCTCGTGACGGGTGATCCGGTCGTGGATGTCCGCATGTTCGGCGCCGTTCTGCGCCATGCCTGTTTCGATGCGTCCGAGAGTCTTGGATAGTTCCTGTCGGCAGGATTCTTCCCGGTCCCGGCAGTGGTTTTCCCGGTCCCGACACATGGCCATCTCCGCCGCGATTCGCTCCGTTCTCTGCTTCTCTTCCTCCCGTCGGTTGGCTTCGTAGGTTTTGGCGGATACCGTCCCTGAGCGGCCCATGACGAATCCGAAGATGGAAAACGCGAACGATATGATGACTCCGAGTAGTGTGGTTTCAAATCCGGTTAACGTCATGCGCCTAAGCCTCCCTTTTAGGTTTTGGTTTCTAAGGCTTTTGCCTCCAACTCGGCCACGCGGGCTTCGAGCGTTCCGCCCGCCAAGGAAACCCGTTCCGCCTTGGCGTCCTTGTAAGCGACCACCTTCGCGTCCACTTCGTCCAGGGTCTTCTGGCCGGGATACTGCTCGTTCCGGAACAGCCCGACCACCTTGCCGCCCTTGTCCAGATTGATAAAGTATTTCATATACCCACCCTGCATCCTTGGGGCAGTGCCCACCCCACAGTGTGAACGTCGAAATCCGTGGCGGCCTGTCCGCCTCTTGCTCTAACTTGACTGCTGGTATTCGTCCAGAGGTCCATCGGCATCGGTTGCGCCCCGGTGTTATTAGAGCGGAGGCTTTGCAGGGTGCCGCTGGCGGCCTCATCGGTCTGATCCGGGGCCGAAAGGTAGGCGTAGGCGTCAGCTGCTGATTTTAAGATCACCGGGATGATCTTGGCCTTGACCTTCACCCCCGGGGGAACGGACAGGGTGTAGAGGACGGCGGAAGTCCCGAGGTCCGACACATTCACATCGTAAGCCGCCGCCGACCACAAGACCGTATCTTGGACCTGGATAAAAGCCGTGATATTCGCGGACCCGTCCGTCAGAACAGATAGGCCGGTGTACCGGTAAGCCGTATACTCCGCGTGAGCCGCCCGATGATTGGAAGCGGTGATGTCCGTGTCGAACACGATGTCTGGATTGGACCCGTCCGCTTCGGCCACGGCGACGCCGTGATACCAGGTCGTGTTGGCCAGGGCCACGCCGGCCGCCCGGCCCCCGGCATCATCCCCAGCGGCCCAAACGGCATCGATCTGCTTGGTCATGTCCGAGATCACGATGTCGCAGGACTGGTCGTACGCTTTCCAAGAGCCTGTGAAGTTCACGTCGTGGTCCGTGTCGGCGTCAAGCGCGGCGGTGAAGTTCACCCACCAGGGCGGCAGGGCCGAGTCCGTCAAGCCCAGGGCGGCCAGGACTTCCGCCGCCGTCGTTGAAGCGAAGATCGTGTCTCCGATGGTGTTCGACCCAAGCAGAGCCCGAATCGCGGCGGCGTTGGCAGCGGTGATGAGCGTCTTGAAATACGCGGAAAAAGTAAAGAGGGTCAGCATGGCGTCATAGGACGCGGCGGCAATGATGGCCCGGCCCGGCGCCGTGGTGGCCACCCCCTCGCCCAGACTGGTCAGAGTGGTCAGGTTTCCGTCACCATCGAAGCCGATGGCCGCTCCGGAGACCGGCGTCGGAAGGGTGGCGGAAAGCTCGGAGGAGATCGGGAGCTTGAATGACCTGTCCAGTTCTTCCTTGATCTGCTGCATCATCCGAACGTTCTTGTCGATGGCTTCTTCCAAGACCTCGGACAAGAACGCCCCGCCAGTCGGAAGCGGCGTAGGCTGTTCCAGATCGAGATCGGAATAGACCAGCAGGGACTCGTCCGCGGCGAGCGGCGCCCCGGCCAGGGGATACGTCACCCGGCCCCCGGCGGTGTAGACCGCCACGGAGTAGTCCACGTTTAGCGTCAGGGTCGTCTCCGTGGCATCCGAGTTGACAAGGACGACGGTCACGTCCTCTTCTTCCCAGATGTCGAAGTCGAAGTCGAACGTGGTGGCGGCGGCATTGCCGGGAAAGAGCTTCTTAATCGCGGTATCCGTAATGGTCACGGTCTATCTCCTTTCCTTGGGTTTCTTAAAGATCAGATCGCGGATGTAAAATTCCGAGTCTTCCCCAGACAGGAACTCGGCGATGTTCCCCACGGTTATCTTAGCTTGATCTGTCGGCAGGCGAAAGCCGTAGCCAAAAACGTCGATGGTCGGCTCGATCAGTTCTTCCAGATCGCGCTCGTTGTTCACGTACCCGCCGAACAGGTCGATCCAATCTGTCGCCGCCTTGACCGTGGCCATGGCCGGCGTGACCTGGAAATCGAACTGCTCGTCCGGCAGGTCCAGAAGCCGTGGCATGATGTAGCTGCCAAGTTCCCCGACAAGGGGGAGCGTCTGCATCGGGTAGTCGATAACCTGAAGCACGATCCACTTATCCCAATCGTCGTCGTCCCAATCCTTGGCGCGTCCGGTCATGTAAGGCGCGAGCACCGAAGGGATGAACCAGGTCAGGAAAGCGGCCCCGATCAGGGCCGGGACATCCTTGAACGATTTCGTCTTGGACAAGTTCCGGTAGGACAGATTATAGAAGACGTTGAAGAAGGTGGAGAAGGTCGTGACGAGCTTCTGAGCTTCCCCGCCCCGCAAGAGCCGGGACATATCCTGGATCAGGCCGCTGCCCTGGGACAGGCGGACATCGGACTCGGCCAACTGTTCGGCCAGTTTCTCGTCGCCCGTTTCCGACAGGTGCTTGGCGTAGGCCGCTTCGAACGTCGGGCAATCGACGAGATAGAACTGAGACGCGGACACCAGATACATCGACATCTTGTCCACGAAACTCCGGGTCGCGCCTTTTACCGTGGCCGTATGAATAAAATCATAGATGTTCCGGTCGTAACTGTACATCCGGTTCTTCAGGAACGGAAACTGCTCCACCAAGGCTCCGGCGTGACGAAGGCCGGACAAGGTAAAGAACTGCCGAGACACGCCGCCGACGTTTACGAGGTTCATGGACTGCGTGATCCCAAGCGGCTGAAGGATGGCGGTGGTCATCTTGAGGCCCATCTTGACCGCGATCACGCCCAGGCGGGCCATACGGCCCATGTTCGCAATCGGACTTTTCGGGCCGGAACTTCCATTGTCCGCCACGTCGTTCACCCATCGGGTGAACTCATTCAGGTAAGGCTGACCGAGCGTTCCCCGGATCATCTCCTGGACCGGGAAGACCTGCCGCGACCCGCCCCGTTCCGTCGGAACGTATTCGGAATACCGGAGGAGCTTGACCATCCCCATGATCGCTTCCCGGTATCCGAGATCGTGCGTAACTTCATTCAGGTGCTGGACGATGGTGATCGGGTCGAAGGACAGACGCCGCCCGCCGGCTCCGGCCGCCCGCTCCTTGGTGTGACCCTGCTTCGTCTGAGCGTGAGTCGGGTTGGTGCTTTTAAGTAGGCCCTGGGCCAGAGCCACGTCGTCCACCTTGGCGGTGGCGGCGGAGAGCTTACTGTCCGCCTTGGCTGGAAAATAGCCACCTTTGAGCGGCCCGAAGCGGGTCTGGACTTCTCTTGGCGGGAGCTTGGTTGGAACGGCGTTGCCGGTTCGCTCCTGAAGGGCTTTGACATCGTTCCAGTGCGACTCGTTGAGCGCCCAGATCGCCTCGGCGAACCGGACATCCTTCTCGCTCAAGGTGTCGATGACGGCCTGGTGCTGTTCTTCCGTCCAGTTCTCGCCGTCCAGAACCCGGAAGTAGCTGGACTCCGTGCCGGAATGCAGGAGGACCATGAGGCAGTCCCATTTGGACACCCGCTTCTCAAGGCCCGGCACGACGATGTTCTTGTGGTTCATGGACACCCGCTCGGGGATGGAGTACCCATGAAAGAGCTTCGTGATGGCGTCCGAATCCGGGCCGAGAAGGGCCATCTTGGTCTTGTAAGCCTCGGACATCGGCAGGAAGATCGCCGTCCACCAAGGACCGCCGTCCTGCCAGTTGTCCAGACGCTTGCAGAGCATCTCGATCCGCATCATGAAGGCGTCAAGCGTCTGAAGTCCCGCTTTGACCGTCCCTTCTTTATCCCGGTCGCGGACCTTCCACGCATCGAAATCCCCGATGGTGGACCGGAGCTTGGCGACCACGGCCTTGAGCTTCATCCGCTTGCCCTGGTAGAGCATTTCCCGGCGGTCTTTGTCCACCTTCTTGATCGACTTGACGAACTCGGTGATGTCCCGGAACGTGCTGACAGCTAAGCCCCGGTAGTCCTCGACGGAGCCGCCGGAGATGATGTCCGGAACCGCGACGGAATACCCTTCGTTCTCGGCCTGGGCCGCCCACTTGTCCGCTCCAGGAATATCCTTTCCCTGTCGGTAAGCGGCGGTGGATTCCGCGACGGACTGCTTGGTCGTCCGGACCACACCGAAGCGGTGAACGATGCCCCCGATCAGATTCCGGGCCTCGTCGGTCAAGCTCTGCTGATTGGCCGACCGCTTCAGGGCCGTGACGGCTCTTGAGTGCCACTCCCGGAGCTTGACCGCTTCCAGGACGTAGGCGTGATTGATCGCTTCCCGCATTTTCTGGCGGGCCGCTTCGGCGAAGTCGCCTTTCTTCATGGCCTTCTCGGACAGCTTCCGGGCCTTAAGCTCGGCACGGGAGTGGGCGCGATACGAGATGGCGTCGGACACCTTGGCTTCGTTCAACTTTTCCTCGGCCAGTTCGGCCAAGGCCTGCCTCTGGGCCGCCGAGTCGGTGATCTTCCGGGGCGTCTTCCGCAGAGTGTTCAGCTTGTCTTCGAGCATCTGGACTTCGACCAGGAGAAGGGACAGCCGCTCGGGGCTATGATAATCTCTTTCGCCGGCCAGCGTCTCACCCTGCTCATTCTGCCCGTTGGCCGCTTCGTTCTCGATCTCCTTGACCCGGGTGTCCAAGCGTTCCTGGATGACCTGAGCCTTGGCCGGCGCGGCGAGCATGTCCCGGAGAAGGTCTTCGGGGCTGGCGTAGCCGTGCTTCAGAGCCAGGGCGTCCGGAGTCACCTCGGTATCTTCCTTGAGGCCCTTGCCGAGCCGTTTCCCCAGGGCGTTGATCTCTTTCTGATCCAAGAATTCCTTGGCCGCCGTCCGATTCAGGCCATTCGCCCGGACATCCTCGATGGCGGCATAGGCCGGCTCTTGCAGGAGGTCTTCCTCGATCTGAGCGGCCAGCCCCTTGCGTCCACCCGCGAGCTTCAGCCGGGCGGCGGCGCGGGCTTTCAACAGAGCCGCCAGACGCTTCTCCTCAGAAGTCATGGTTGCCTTGGCCTGAAGTTTCTTGTAAGCTTCAGCCTCCTTGTCCGTCATCTTCAGGGCGTCGAGCAGGGAGTCCTTCTTGCCTCGGACAGATTCCGCCGCGGCGATGTCCCGCTCGGAAGCGTAGAGCCGGTCGAAGACGCCCTTAAGCTCCGCCGAAGGTTGATACGTCCCGGACAACTCCTTGGCCAGGGCGGACAGCCACTTGGCGAAACGGTGGAAGACTCCTCGGAGTGAGGAGTTCGGCGCCTTTCCTTCCGCGAAATAGTTGACCAGTCCCTCGGCGAATTTCTCATGCGCTTCCTCGGGGATCGGAGCGTTCGAGTCGTCCAGGCCGAACTCTTTCTGGATGATCCGCCAGTCAGCCATGAAGTCCTTGGAAGCGGTCCCCTGATGGGCGAAATGCCGGATCATTTCCAGGTAGAGATGCCCCGTCTCGTGGAGGAACGAGGACTCGTTCGCCGTCTGAAACAGGGTGATGAGGGGCTTTCCCGTCTTGGTCGAAAACTGGAACGAGGCCCTGGGAGACTTGGGGTCTTGGTAATATGTTTTGGTGATCTTAATGGCGTCTTCATCATAGACCACAAAAATGCGGGACTCTTTTTCGGAAACACCCTTCCGGGAAAATTTGTCTAAGAAATAATTTCCTTTGATCCCTTTTGAGCTTAAATGCGCGGAAGCCAATTTTTCTCCGGCTTTATGCGGAGCTTTCCTTCGGGCTTCCTGTCTTGCCATTTTTTGTGACAAATCCCGCGCTGCCATTTCGGCTTCAGTCGGATTTTTAAACTCGTACTGATAGTGCGCCCGCCCGTCTTTTCCGATATAATCCTTCCCCTGCCAACCGACCGTCCCGTTACTTTTTTCCCAGTTTTTGTCCAAAATGTAAAACGTATCCGGTTTAAACGAAAAACTGTAATTCTTTTCGTTTTCTTTGGGCCGAGTAGCCTTAAACCTCCGGAGAAATTCATCTCCGGGGACAATCTCAAAATCTTTTGTCCACTCAATGTCTGTGGGTTCTATAAACTGTTTGGCTAAAGCATAATAAAAATCCTGCCCGGTAAAACCAGGAGCCCACGCCTTCTTCATTACAGGGTCAGCATCCACCGCGGCTTTAACTTGCTCGCTTTGATCTTCAAGGGTTTTGTGGAAAGCAAGCAGGTCTTCGATCTCCGGAACATCGACTTCGTAAAGCTGCCCTTTTTCGTCTTTAGGCGCCCCTTTCTTCCCCACCACCAACGCTCGGTAGTATTCCGCCACGTCTCGTAGCTCGGCAAAATAAAGCCCATACCCACGATACTGCGAACCCTCCCCAGCCCCGATCTTGGCCATCATGAACCTGGTAAACTTGTGGAGAGTTCCATGAAACGCCGGTTGGTTCAGAACCCCTTCACCCTGGGCCTGCGCTCCGGCGTAGATGCCAGCCACGATCTCCGGCTTGAACTGTTCGTAGACCTGCATCGGGGTCTGGTTATTCCGTTTCGCAATCGTGGACACCACCGCCGCGAAAGCATAAGCGTTGTTCGATGCCGTGTCGAGGCCAGTCCCGACAGCCTGTTCAGCCGCCGCGAGGTTGTCCCGAAAGTCCGTAAAAACCGCCTTGATCTGCTTGCCCCCCTCAGTGTAAACTTTAACTTCGCTCTTAAGCTGATCGATGACTTCCTGTGTCTCTTCATCGACCTCCTTCAGCCAAACCTTGAACCGATTTGGGGTCATGCCGTCCTTGGCCAGGCGCCGGTCGCCCGCCAGTTTGGCCGCCAGATCGGTCCCGGCGACTTTGGCGACATACGTCCCGACCGGCACGGCCACGTCCGCCCCAAGTTCCGCCTTCTCGGCGACTTCTTCCGGGGTGACGCCCATGGCCTCGAAGGCCCGTCGAGCTTCCTTCACGTCGTCCTGGAAAAGCTGCGTGAGCCGGTCCGCCGGAAAGTAAACGTGCGTCTCGACATCCGGGTTCTCTTCAAGGATGGCTTCGATAGCCTCTTCAGTCTTCCCTTCCATCCGGAGCTTGGTCTTGAGGTCTTCGACCGTCTTGTCCATGGCGGCCAGGGTTTCCTTGTCCTTTTCCACCCAATCCGCCCGGCGTTGATCCGCCTGAAGCTGCGCGGGCAGGGCAATCGCCCCGGCGGCTCCGGCAAAGAGCGTTCCGACCGCCGCGCCCATGAGGGCCGTCTGGGCGCCTTCGGACGAGAACATGCGCCGCTTGGCCTCTTCCGCCCCGACCGTTACGATCTGGCCCCAGGTCCAGTCCGGATGCTGCGCGTAGGTGTCCGCGATGGCCTCGGGAGCGATCTGAAGCCACTCTTCAGAACCTTCCCCCAGACCGGCCACGCCCGCGTTCTTGGCGAACTGCGTCAGCGTTCCGCCCTTGAGAATCTTGGCCAGGCGGCCGATCTGAAGTTTGTCCCCGGCAAACTCGACCGGGGTGGACAGAATGGAGTAGAGATAGGCCGCCCGATTGGCCGTAATCGGATCAATCCCTTCTTCGAGATACTGCTCGGACTTGCGGCCGGCCATCTCGACGTTCATGAGGCCCAGACCGAGCATCGGGTTGACAATGAAGGCGGTCATGCCGCCGGCTGTCCCGCCCGCCGAGGCCGCCAAGGATTGAAACCAGGTTTCCGGAGTCTCGAACTCCTTGGGGATCATCAGATCAGGATCATACTGAAGACTCTGCCAGTAAGAGATGCTGCCCTTGACGGATTCGATCGAAGCAAGCCTTTGAATCTCCTCCGGCGCCATGTCCGGATTCGCCTGAGCGATCTCCCGCTGTTTTAAAAGAAAATTCGCGTTGGCCATCTTGTTGACGCCGGCGTCCTCGGCGGCCATGGCTTCAGCCTTCGGATCAAAGAAAATTCCAGGCGCGGTCGAAGGTAATGCCACTTCCCCTTCCGGCTTCGGCTGAGTCAATTCGTAAAGTTTGGCCTGCGCCCCAGAGAGCATCCCCGAAGCGATCCGGGGAATCGTGGCCCGAAGATTGTAGTAAAACATTTTAAGGGCTTTGGTATCCACCACTCCGGCCCGCATCTCCGGCGTATCCGTCGGATCATAAAGCTGCTGGACCCCGGAGTCGTTCACCCTACCGGCCGGAGGAACCGGAGTAGCGTGGCTTGGGGAACCTTCCTTCAGAAGTTTTTCCAGGCCGGTCAGAGCCGGGACATCATCTTTGGAAATGGCAAAGTTGTTCACGTCCCGGAGATACCGGGTGACGCCGGGCGCCCCGGACAGGGCGTCAAGCAAGCCCTGGGTGGTATACATCTCCCGGACCTGCTCGTGATTCCGGTCCACGAAGAACGGGTCCATGCCGAGACTGGTCGCCATCTTGCGGTTCTCGGCGGCGGCGTCGGGGTCGGGAACGTCCTTGGTCAGGAAAGAGTTTTTCTTGACCTGCTCTTCGCGCTCGGTATTCCGCGTGATGTCGTCCAGGGTTAGCGTCAGGTCCATTAGCGAAGCCTCGTCCGTTTCCCGGAATCCCGGAGCATGATCTCTTTCATGTATCCGGCTTCCACATTACTGTCGCCATATTTGTCCGCCAAGGATTTCCGGAGCGTCGGGTCAGCTTTGAGCGTCAACTGAATCTTCGTCCGTTCCTCGGCCGAAACGTCAGGAATCTGGTCCGGCTTGCCGGTGATGTCCATCCGGTTGATGTCCCGGCCATAACCGAAGCCCCACTTCTCTTTTGTCTGCCCGGAACGCAGGAAATTGATCGCCTGGCGTTCGGCCCATTCCTGGTCGCCAGCCCGGTTGGTCAGTTCCGCCTGCTTCCGAAGCTGCGAGTAGAAGTCGTAAAAGTCCTTCTTCTGGGTATCGTCCAGCATCGAGAGCGGTAATTCCGTATCCTTGCCGAGGGCGGCCAGGAACGACCGGCGGGCCAAACCCTGTTCAATCTTCTGAGCGTCGGTCAGTTCCTTGGACAGGGCTTTGAACGCGGCCGGCGGCATCTGCCCGGCATACGTCGCCATCAAGTCCCGCTCGTCGGTGATGTCCGCATAATGAATCTTGTCCAGGGCCTCAAGCCAAACCTTCGGTGACGTGTCCGTCCGAAGACCGTTCCCGG
>Ga0172381_10002314_pt1 | contig 21176 bp, 21 predicted proteins | sample Leawel6488metaG_FD_119754 | JGI IMG/M metagenome (GOLD analysis project Ga0172381, IMG submission 119754) | Leachate microbial communities from a municipal landfill in Southern Ontario, Canada - Leachate well 64-88 metaG | ecosystem: Engineered > Solid waste > Landfill > Unclassified | place...
ATTTTCATTTGATTTAAGGTTTGGGTAATTTTCCGCTAAAGCAAATAGCTGCCTCAAGGCGCCGGTAAGCGCATTTTCCTGGACCGCCTTATCCGCCACTCCCTGAGCGGCCATGGCCTTTGCCCTGGCCTCTATTACCTGAGTAAGGGTGTTTTGCTCAAACTTCATAACGCCTTTTACCGTCTCAACCAGATTCGGTATAAGGTCATATCTTCTCTTTAACTGCACATCTATCTGTTTCCAGCCATTAAGGGTCTGATTCTTTAAACTTACCAGACCGTTGTAAGTGCCTATAACCCATAAACCTGTCGCAATTACTATTACCGCAACGATCATTAATGTTATCATGTGAATACCTCCTGGTTATTTAGCCTGGAAATGATTTGCGCTTATTACCGTCCTTCTGGAGGAAGCCCCTCGTCATCATAGTTAAATCATGTTCCTCGGGACAGTTTTGCTGCGGTAATACTAAAAAAATGGTGGAGCTGACGAGAATCGAACTCGTGATTACACAATGCCATTGTGTCGTGATCCCTCTTCACTACAGCCCCAGAAAATTTTAGAAGGTTATTATAGCAACTTTCGCGCTATTCCGCAAGATGCAAGTCAACATAAGAAGCCAAAAGCTCTCTTATCTTTTCGGGAGGTATTACGGCAAAATAATGGTCTATTATAGCATGCCCCATCTCATGCGCTACAACAGAATCTGATATATCCTCTTCGGAAGTATATATAGTATTATATTTATTAACATAAAAAGCTTTGAGATCCTCTGCGCTTGGTTTGGCAGAATTAAATATCTTCAGATACTCACCCTCGACCTCAGCCCTCGTCTTGAAAATCTTTATATTTACATGAATGTTTGCCGGCCTCATATCAAGGATAGCCTGGGCATGCCGGAAAAGGGCATCCAGCTGATAACGCACTTTCTCTTCCGCCGGTGCAGCATCGCCGGGTATGTCGCTGTCGAAATAGGTGACGCGCCTTTTGAGGTTACGCTCTATAGTGCTGAGGTCGGTCCCGCGAAGACAAGAAACCGTCAGATATCCAGTCTCAAGAACTGTCCATTCAGGCTCAGCCTGGACCGGAACTGCCGACTCGTCAGATGCGAAGGCATTGAAAGGACAGGCTGAAATAACGGCTATAATAAATAAAGAGACAAGTGTTTTTACCATATTATGTTCTGAACTTATCCAGCCTTGCCTTTATCGATTTTATTTTTTCACTGGCCTGCGGCGGAATATTACCGCCAAGGGATGCCTCTAATTCAGAAACATCCTGCTTCAGTCCGCCTACTTCATCCCGCAAGGTATGCGTCATAGCGGTAAGCCCATCGGCTATAGCCTGAACCTCATCTCCCGCCCTAAGGTTAAATTCTTTTCTGAGATTTCCGGAGGTAACTTCAGAAACATCTTTTTCTATCCTGTAAAGAGGTCCCGCGATCTTATGTGAAGTAAAAAGAGTTATAAAAATTGTTGCCAAACCTATAACTATAATAACCACTGCGCTGCTCAAAACCACGGCCGGAAGAATATAGTCGGCTGTACTTTTTATAACAAGCCTCAGTCCCTCAAAAGATGTTGTAACGGTAGACCTCGACATCATATATATGATCGCTCCGGATATGGCTGATCCCAATAGTACGAGCAAGCAGAATTTCATTATGAAACTACGCTGGAATTCTGCTTTTATGTAATAATTACTTCTTCTGTTTTTATTATCTTCCATCTAAAGCCTCCGATTTGCTTTTGTCTGCCTTTCGGCAAACTACCTCTACTTCTGCAGTGAGGGACTCCCTATTTCTATTTTGTTAAGATTTTCTTTATATATCTTTATTTTTGCCGAATTACGTATATCTGATATCCATTTACTTATCTCCGTCTGGAGGATTTGCTGCCTGGTCTCAAACGGTATCTCAGGAGATATATTCCTGGAGAACTCGTCAACCTTCTGCTTCATCAGAAGCTTAAGCAGGGCCTGCTCCCAATAACGTTCAATTTCTTTCATGAACTTGCCGTCTTTATCAAAATTGGCTTTCTGCGCTTCCTGCAAAAGCACTTTTTTAGTTATAAGTTCATTTAATGCACCCTCTTTAGCCTTCTCGGTATTCGCTATATTGTATTTTTGCGGAGCTATAAGCCTCACTTCGTTCAAAAAATCACTTTCCGTAAGACTATAGTTGTTTATTTTGGCAACAACCTCATCTTTTTTACATTTACCAGCGCCGTCCGGATTAGCACAACAGCCTGAAACAAAAATGACTGCTGCTAATATTGTTAAAAAACCATTTTTTTTCATAACCTTCCTCCTGTTGTCAAAAAATAAAGCCAGCATTTTTACATAATGCTGGCTCTGTAGATCCGTTAATATTTTTTTCAAATTAAGGCTCCTTAAAAACGCCTATCGCCCTTATCTTATTATACCTGTCATCTATAAGTTTATCTTTGTTTATACTTTTTAACGCTGCGATATCTTTTTTTATAATTTTTTTAATATTCTCAGCGACTTCTTTCGGATTCCTGTGCGCTCCACCAAGAGGCTCCCTAACAATACCATCTATTATGGCCATATCAAACAGATCCTTGGCTGTCAGCTTGAGCGCCGCAGCTGCATCAGGCGATTTCGAACGCTCTTTCCATAATATCGCAGCACAGCCCTCGGGAGAAATGACGGAATAATACGCATTTTCAAGTACATAAATCTTATCGCCGATACCCACTCCCAGAGCGCCGCCCGACCCGCCTTCTCCTATCACGAATACTATTACCGGAGTCTTAAGGTCGGCCATCTCACGCAGGTTATACGCTATCGCCTCGGCCTGTCCTCTTTCTTCGGCGCCTATACCAGGATATGCACCCGGAGTATCTATAAAAACCACTATCGGCAGATTAAATTTCTCGGCCATCTTCATCACCCTCATCGCCTTACGATAACCTTCCGGATGAGCGCTGCCAAAATTCCTCTCAAGATTCTCTTTGGTGTCTTTGCCCTTCTGATGGCCTATAACAACTATCTTATCACCGTTTATCGTAGCAAGACCGCATATCATAGCTTTATCGTCGGCAAAATGGCGGTCACCATGTATCTCAAAAAAGTCAGTCATTATCATTTCGATGTAATCGAGAGTATACGGCCGTTTGGGATGCCTGGCCAGCTGAACCCTCTGCCAGGGTGTCATGTTATCGTAAACATCCTTCTTTATATGAGAAAGTTTTTCTTCGAGCCTTGAGATCTCACCGGATATATCTATATCCTTATGCGAAGTAAATCCCTTCAGCTCTTCGATCTTACGTTCCAGCTCCATTATCGGCCTTTCAAAATCCAGGCCTATCATATGATGATGTGTAGCCATTTTTATACTTTCGTTTTTTATGCTGCCTTAATTAATCTACTATAACTACTTCGGTTCCTATAGGTACTATAGAATACAATTCCTCTACCTCAGCGTTTCTCATCCTGACGCAGCCTTCAGTAACGCTCTGGCCTATTGATTCAGGCTCTATGGTGCCGTGTATACCGTAACTTTTTTTGGATAGACCTATCCATCTGGAGCCGAGAACATTCTTAGGATCCTTGGAAGGTATCATACCTCCCGCCGATGGATACCACGGAGGGTCGACGATCTTATTCGTAACCGTGAACGTCCCTACCGGAGTGCAGGAGTTCTTCCCTGTAGACACCCTGTATGTTTTAAATATATCCTGATCAGCTTTAAGCGTAAGGATGTTCTGAGATTTGTCCACAACTATACTGAATTTCGACTTTGTTATCTTAAGTTTCTTGCCAACTCTGACATTTGCATCTTTGAGATCGTTGGACCTAGAGATCAGCTCAGTGGTTGTATTGAATTTTTTGGCGATCTTGGTAAGATTGTCGCCTTTTTGAACCTCATAAAGGAAAGAGTCTGACGTCAGCGTTGAAGAAAAAAGTATCTTCACATTCAGATTATCAAGCGCTTCCTGAGTCTTAGACACATTGTTCGATCCCGGGAATTTCTCCATAGCCTTCTGATAGTATTCTCTGGCTTTTAAAAGGTCCCCGCTCTTCTCGTAATCAGCGGCGGATGTCAGGTAGGCGGATTCAGAATCCCCGGTTTTCACCTGAGGAACAGGAGCTTTCTTTTCTACGACAGAAACTTCTTCTTTGACAGTTTTAACAGCTTTCACAGAGTTGTCTGAATGCGTAACGATGGCGTAAACCAAAAATGCTGCAATTATCGACATTACAACTATCAGCGCAATAATAATAACGTTCTTATTCACTTTCACACCTTCTTCAATTTAATTATTTGTAAAATAACAGAGATACTATAATTCCTAAAAAAGCCCCGGCAAAAACTTCGACGGGTGTATGCCCTATAAGTTCCTTCAATTGTTCTTCGTCCAGCTTTTTCTTCCAGTAAATATCGTCGAGCATCTTGTTGAGTATTTCGGCCTGTCTGCCTGTGGCAAGACGAACTCCCTGAGCGTCAAACATTACTATAAGGGTAAATGCGAGCGTTATGGCAAAGATAGCTGAGTCAAAACCATACGCCACTCCTATCGATGTCGCCAACGCGGACACTCCGGCAGTGTGAGAACTGGGCATGCCTCCCGATTCGGCAAACCAACGGAAATCGAACCGCTTCTCCCTGAGTACGCCAAGAGCAACCTTTATGCTCTGCGCTATAAACCAGGAGGCGGCTGATGTCCAGAATATGTAATTTTTACTGAATTCTACAAAATAGTTCATATACCTTGCTTATATATTTAGAGAATATTATAATATATAGGCATCTGGATTTCAACGATAATATAAAGATAAGGAAAGGGGCTAATATGGCAAAGAGGTTTTGTCTTTTTGCGGTTATTGCTTTTCTCGTTATCGGTCAATCGATAGCGATGGCTGAAGGCGGGGATTTATGGCGCCTCGCTGAAAAAAAAGGTTCTATTAAAGTATATGTGGGAGAACCCAACAATGAATCCGGACAGGGCAAGATCGTCCGGACCGATTTCAAAAAAGCTATTGAATCCGCTTTCCTGAATAGAAAATCCGTAAAGTTTGAGCTGGCCAAAACAAAAGAAGAAAGCGATGTGCAGGTCTATTCTATAATCAAAAAATTCATGTATATGGAGCGAGGCCCGATGAAATTCAGCCCCGGCATTGAAACTATGCTACTCGACGCTGCGGCAACCGCTACTATGAATTATGTCGAAATGGCTGTTGAATTTGCAGTAATAAGCACAAATACGGGCGAACTTCTATGGAAGGATACGCTAAATCCATACATCAAAGAAAAGATGACTCCGGAAGGCAGTGTATCACTGATATCCAGCAGAATAGCTTCAAACTTTTTATGGAAGTGTTTCGGAAAACCTACAAAATAGATCCTATCAGCCTCTTATAAGAGCCATCGCCTCAGCGCGCGTCTTCTCGTTCTGACGGAAGACGCCCCTGACGGCGCTGGTGATAGTCATAACACCGGGCTTCTTCACTCCCCTCATAGACATACATAGATGTTCCGCTTCTATAACGACGAGCACACCTTTCGGCTCCAATTTTCTCATTATGGTATCGGCGATATCTGTGGTAAGCCGCTCCTGGACCTGAAGCCTTCTGGAGAATGTCTCAACAACGCGCGCAAGCTTGCTTAAGCCAGTCACCCTGTTATTGCTGGGTAAGTATGCTACGTGTGCCTTGCCTATAAAGGGCAAAAGATGATGTTCGCACATTGAATAAAGAGGAATATCTTTAAGAAGGATTATCTCGTCATGATCTTTTTCAAAAACGACCTCAAGTTCTTTTTCCGGATCTTTCTTAGTGCCTCCGAGTATCTCTTCATACATTTCCGCTACACGGCGCGGTGTATCTACAATGTCGGCCCGTTTTACATCTTCACCTACCGCAGCTAAAATCTCCCTGACAGCCTTTTCTATTCTCTTCTTATCCATCGATACCCTCTTTCTCATTTATTTTCCTATGCAGAACTGACTAAATATCCTATCCAAGATATCATCCGAAACAGACTTGCCGACAATAAGACCTAGATTAAATATAGCATCCTTCAGGTCTATTGCGATTATTTCAAAAGACTTATCACCCTTGTTAAGGGCCTTGCTTACAGATAGCATGGATTTGTAAGCCTTGTCAAGAGCATCCTTATGCCTTATATTGCTGACAACAACCCCCTCGCCCTGACTAAACCGGCCGCTCAACACCATTCCCTGAATGGCTTTCTCTAATGCATTGATATTATTTTTGTTTTTAACAGATACTTCTACCACGGTATCGTTCTTAAATTTCTCTTTTAACGTATTAAGGCAGGTCTTTTTTGCAAGATCGATCTTATTCAAAACAACGATCTTCTTTTTGTCTCTGACCAGCTCGATTATATCCTTATCCGCTTTGCCTATAGCGGAAGAGGCATCCAGCATCAGTATCACTATATCTGACAGCTCTAGATATTTTTTGCTCTTTTTAACGCCTTCTTTCTCCAGGATGTCTTTAGTGTCTGATATCCCTGCGGTATCAACAAGGCGTATAGGTATACCGCCCAGGTTTATCATCTCCTCAACCGCATCACGGGTAGTGCCGGGTATCGGCGATACTATAACCCTGTCCCGTTTAAGAAGAAGATTCATCAGGCTGGATTTTCCGACGTTTGGTTTACCGCATATTATCGCAAGAACACCCTCCCTAAAGACCATGCCGTTATTGTAGCTGCTTAAAAGACCCTCCAGCTTTTTTAAAGCTTCCCTTGCCCTGCTTGCGAGCTCTTCCTTCTTTGAGAGCTCCAGGTCTTCCTCCGGAAAATCTATCGACGCCTCGATCTCGGCGGTAATATTTATTATCCCTTCCCGCACACTATTAATGCCCCTGGAAAGCTCCCCATCCAGCTGGCCCACCGCAACTTTAAGTGAACCTTCAGTCTTTGCCCTGATCACATCGAGCACCGCTTCCGCCTGGGTCAGGTCTATCCTGCCGCTTAAGAAAGCTCTCTTCGTGAATTCGCCGGGCTCTGCGAGCCGCGCTCCGCATTTTATCGCAAGCTCCATGACACGCTTAACTGCCTGTATGCCGCCGTGACAGCTGATCTCAATCACATCTTCTTTCGTATAGCTCTTCGGAGCTTTCATGACCGTCAGGAGGACTTCATCTACGATCTTACTCTGCCCTTCAGCTTCTGCACTTTTATCCATTACATGACCATAATGCACAGTGTAGGTTTTAAAATCACGGACCTTGCCGTTGCCGCGCGATACAAATATTTCATCCGCAATCTTTATTGCCCGTCCCCCGCTTAAGCGCACTATGCCTATCCCGCCCTCACCTACCGGCGTCGATATCGCAACTATCGTATCTTCCGTATTGCGTCTAACCATATATCATCTGCCTTGCTTCTCCTACCACAAACAGAGAGCCCGTAATTAAAATAAGATCTTTTTTGTCCGCGGCCGCTTTCGCTTTTGCGATAGCTTCTTTTACTCCGGACGCTACATACAGCTCCCTGCCTTCCGGTATCAGCTTATTTATATCTTTTGGATCAGCGGCTCTTTCCGCTACCTTAGATTTTGTAAGTATAATTTTATCCGCGCAGGGAAGAAGCTCTTCCAGGATGCCTTTGATATCTTTATCCTTCGATACGCCAAGAACTAAAATAAGTTTATCGTATTCGAATGTCCTCTTCACAGCCTGAGCAAGAGCTTTTGCGCTGGCACGATTCTGCGCACCATCGAGCATTACGAGCGGTTCTTTTGAAACCACCTCAAGCCGGCCAGGCCAATTAGCATTTTTCACACCCCGCCTTATAGCTTCGCCGCCTATCTCGATATTGCGGAATTTAAGTGCCTCAACCACACCTATAGCCGTAGCGGCATTCGCAACCTGATGAGAGCCAAGAAGCGCCATTTCAAGATTACTATAGTCACCGCTGAGGCCTTTAACCTCAAATATTTCCTTTAAAGGCGTAAAACTTATTTCTTTAAATTTTACATCACTGCCGGTGAGAATAACTTTAGTGCGCCTCTGCCGGCAAATTTTCATTATGGCGCTTAAAGCCTCCTCTTCCTGCGGGGCCACAACGCAGATAGAATCGTCCTTTACAATACCCGCCTTTTCTCCGGCTATAGCAGTAAGAGTGTTTCCCAGCTTGTCTGTGTGTTCATAACTTATCGGTGTTATGGCCGAAACAAGCGGCTCTAAAATATTGGTGGCATCCAGTCTTCCGCCGAGACCGACTTCAAATACGGCAAAATCTACTTTTTTTTCAGAAAAATAAAGATACGAAAGAACTGTATAAACTTCAAAAAATGTGGGCATATCGGCACTCATGCTGTCCGTGATTTTTTTTATCTGTGTAAGCATACGTGAAGTGTCTTCCTCGCTGATGAGCTCGTCATTTATCCTTATACGCTCCCGGAAAGATATGAGGTGAGGCGAAGTATATAAGCCCGTCCGGTATCCGGCTTCTTTTAGTATGGAATAAACTATCGCGGACGTCGAACCTTTTCCTTTAGTGCCGGCGATGTGTATGGATTTAAAATTGGATTGAGGGTTTCCCAGATTTGCCGCCAGACGCCTGACCCTGTCCAGCTTAAAAGACTGGTCACAATTGTAATTATCGCGTCTTTCGTAGTTTATAAATGAGTCGAGATACTTGAGGGCCTCTTCGTAGTTCATTCTAATGTTTAAAGTGCCTGACTCCGGTAAAGACCATAGCTATGCCAAGCTTGTCGGCAGCTTTTATCACTTCCGCATCACGGATCGATCCGCCCGGCTGTATAATGGCTGTAACCCCGCCCAGATGGGCCTGCTCAATACCGTCTTCCTTAGGGAAGAATGCATCGCTGGCCAGCGTAGAGCCCTTTGCCCGCTCTCCGGCTTTTTTGCAGGCGATCATAACGGAATCAACCCTCGACATCTGTCCTGCACCCACACCTACAGTTTTAGTGCCCTGGCACAATACGATCGCATTTGATTTGACATGTTTCGCAACAACCCATCCGAATAATAACGAGGCGAGCTGTTCTTTTGTTGGCTTCACTTTTGTAACGACTTCAAGGTCGGATTCTTTAAGGACCACGACATCCCGGTCCTGCATAAGAAGTCCGCCCACAACTTTTTTAATATCTTTTCCGATAACCGATGCCTTGGCGCCAAAATTCTTCACCTCGAGAAGGCGCAGGTTCTTTTTCACTTTCAAAGCTGATAAGGCATCGTCTTCATAAGACGGTGCTATCATGCATTCAACAAAATCGGCTTCTTCAAGGATCGTCTTTGCCAGCTGGGCATCTACAGGCCTGTTAAATCCTACGATGCTGCCAAACGCGCTTAAACGGTCGCAGTCAAGAGCATCGATGTATGCCTGTGTGAGATCTTTTGCCGTTGCCGTCCCGCACGGATTGGTATGTTTTATTATAACAGCAGCAGGTTCGTTAAACTCTTTGACTATTTCGAGCGCAGCGTTAAGGTCTATTATATTATTAAACGAAAGCTCCTTGCCATGCAGCTGCACCGCACCTGACACGCCAGGCTCATTACAAGATTCGTCTTTATAAAACGCTGCCCTCTGGTGCGGATTTTCCCCGTATCTTAAGTCCTGCGATTTTTTATAGTTTAAATTTAAACTCTGGGGAAAATCGTCATTCTGCGCACCAGACACAGAGGAATGACTGTTTAAGTACTTGTATATAGCTGCATCATAAGAAGAGGTCTTCTGAAATACTTTGACGCCGAGCTCTGCAAGAAGCGCTTCTGACACGCTGCCGCCGGACTTCTCCATTTCGCCTACTACTCTATCATAATCTGCAACGTCGCACACAACGCAGACCGATTTGTGATTTTTCGCCGCACTCCGCAGCATAGACGGTCCGCCGATATCTATATTTTCTATAGCCTCTTTCAGCTCCACTCCCGGCTTAGTTACGGTCTTTTCAAAAGGATAAAGATTCACGACCACCATATCTATAAGACCTATGTCATGCTTTTTAACGGTATCCATATGCTCTTTACTCTCACGAAGAGCAAGAAGGCCGCCATGGACCTTGGGATGCAATGTCTTGACCCGCCCGTCAAGCATTTCCGGAAAACCGGTATGCTCTGACACGTCCTTTACAGGTATGTCCAGTGCTCTTATAGCTTTAGCGGTGCCGCCCGTAGATAATATCTCCACGCCGAATTTATTCAGGACTTTCACAAAACCTTCAAGCCCCGCCTTATCCGACACGCTTATTAACGCTCTTTTAATTTTCATCGTCCTGCCTTTTCGCTATTTCTTAGCTTTCCCCTGATTGGCCACTGCTTCCATGGCCTTCTTAACTTCTTCCGGATCACCCAGGTAATAACTTTTAATGGGTTTAAGATCGTCGGTCAATTCATATACAAGCGGCAAACCTGTAGGTATATTTAAGCTGACTATGTCATTATCTGTTACATTGTCCAAATATTTGACGAGCGCTCTTAAGCTATTTCCGTGCGCAGCTATTATAACACGTTTACCCGATTTCACGGCAGGGGCGATCGTCTCATGCCAGTAAGGAAGGAATCTCGCCACCGTATCTTTCAGGCATTCTGTCAGCGGCAGCTCCTGCACCGTCAGGTTTTTATATCTGGGATCACTGCCGGGATAACGCGGGTCGTTTTTCTCAAGTTTCGGAGGCGGCACATCGTAGCTTCTTCTCCATACGAGCACCTGATCTTCACCAAATTTCGCAGCTGTCTCTGATTTGTTAAGGCCCTGCAGCGCGCCGTAATGGCGCTCGTTGAGCCTCCATGAATTATGGACTGGTATCCACATCAGATCCATAACATCCAGGGCGCTCCACAAAGTCCGTATCGCCCGTTTAAGGACAGATGTATATGCAACATCGAAGACAAATCCTTCTTTCTTCAGGACTTCCCCTGCCTTCTTTGCTTCAAGCTTGCCTTTGTCGGACAGATCAACGTCCGTCCATCCGGTAAATCTATTCTCTTTGTTCCACACGCTTTCGCCATGACGTAATAGCACTAACTTCTTCATCTTGCTTCTCCTCCGATTTGAAGATGTATTTTAACACAAATTCCGCCCCCAGCGCAAAATTTTTACAGAAACGCGCTAGATACAGTATCACAGAACAGGAAACCTTTTCGCTTAAGGCAAACGCCCGTCTGCTTAACGCCATCCCTTTTATATTTAATAAGGCCGTCTTCGATAAGTTTCGGCAATACCTTCTTCTCGAGGTCCGGGAAGTCAAATCCCGTCTTCGCCAGAAACCAGTCAAAATCTATGCCGTCTTTCGTCCGTATCTTCACAGCTGCGGTCTCCTTAGCGCTATTTACCGGAGATAGCTTTTCGCTGAATTCTGTAAGAGCTTTGCCGGCATCAAATCTTTTCGCATACTCCTTCACGTCGGAGACATTACGCGATCTTGTCCCGTCTATATAAGAAAACGCGGAAGGACCCAGCCCTATATAAGGATAGTTATTCCAGTAATGCATATTATGCTTCGATTCGTATCCAGTTTTTGCGAAATTTGATATTTCATATTGTTTAAAACCACGCAGGCTGAGGATATCTATAGCAGTCTCGTACATAGCAGACGTAACCTCTTCCTCAAGCGGTATAACACTATTTTTCCCAACCGCTGAATATAGAGGCGTATTTTTTTCATACGTAAGTTCGTAACAGGACACATGATCGATAGGCAGACGAACGATCCCATCCAGCTCTTTGCGCCAATCTTCAGGGCTTTCGCCCCACACGCCGAACATAAGATCTGCGCTGATATTTTTAAACCCTAGTTTATGGGCAGATATTACTGCCGCACGAGCCCTGTCGGCAGAGTGTATCCTGCCCAGTTTCTTCAGCTTACGCTCGTCCAGCGACTGCACCCCCACACTGATCCTGTTAACCCCAAGATCAAGAAGCGTTTTTATCTTTTCATCGTCCAGGCTTTCAGGATTTGCTTCAAATGTAAACTCACCGGTTATGACAGAAAAATGTTTCAGGCTCAGAAGCAGTTTCTCCAAAAGCTTACGATCAAGCGCGCTAGGAGTTCCGCCTCCTATATAGATAGAATGCAAAGGCCCTTCTATCCTGCCTATCTGCGAAACGAGGACATCAACAAAAGAAGACACACCATCCTGATCGTATATGCTGCTGTAAAAGTTACAGTAAATGCATTTTATTTTACAAAAAGGTATATGGATATATAGAGAAGGACTCATGATGGTATTATAAAGGAAGCTTCGCCATAAAACAAGTAGGGCACCTTTAAAGGTGCCCTACTTGAAAAACATATATCTATACTGTATTATTTTTTAAATCCGTTAATAACATCCTGGACAAACTTACCCGCTATATCTTTGCATCCCAGGCCGAATGCCAGAGCCGCGCCTATACCGACAGATATCAGAAGAATATTAACAGCCAATACTATAAGCGTCGAAGCTATTTTCAATTGCTCTATCGCTATAACCACCGCAAATATAACGATGATCATCTTTGCCATCTTCGCAAGAGCCGCGGCTTTACTTATGCCGGCATTTCCGGCAGTCGTCCGCACTACCGTAGCTACGAAATCCGCCACAAAAGCTCCGACTATCAGGATAAATATTGCACCCAGTATGTTCGGCACGTAATCTACGAGCCTTGCCATTAGATCGGCAGCAACTGTAAGATTCAATGTTCCAAGCGCAGTAGCAATAACTACAAGGATTATTATCCAATACATTACAGCGCCTATCAGTTCAGATAATGTCAGCTTTATCTCTCCATGCGCCAGTATATTGGAGACCCCTGCTTTATCGCTTGCCATGTCCAGACGGATCGCTTTGAGCAACCTGATAACTACAGCTTCAATAAGTTTCGCTATGAGCCAACCTACGATTAGGATGACAATCGCGCCTGCAATGGCAGGTACATATCCCCAAATCTTTATAAGCATTGCCTTTACAGGATCAACTACAACGAACGTCAACCAATCCATACAGCACCTCCCTTTTTTAACAACCCATAATTATATACAGATTATTAATAAAGTTTACCACAAATTATTGTTTTGGCAAGCTTCAAAACCAACTTTTTTTACTAACGCCTTAACCACATTTGGAATAACCGCATGACTTACAGACCATGCAGCCTTCAACATGCCAGAGAGCCCCTCCGCAATCCGGGCAGACTCCCACTATATTCTCAGTCTTAGACTTGGTAGATTTCTTCATATCGGTAGATATGCTGCTCTGAGCGGCAGGCGCCTGATGGGCATCGCCGGCAGCGACCTCAGCCTGAGGACTGCTTTTTTTGCCTTCAATTATCCTTCTCTCAAGAACACGCGCTATCGCATCACTGCATGAGAATATCCTGCCGCCCTTTTCCCAACTAGGAGACGGACACCTGATACCACGAAGCTGTTCTATAATAGAGCTTGTATCAATACCGCTTCGCAGAGCCAATGACAACAGCCTTCCCAATGCCTCAAGCTGGCTCATCGCGCAGCCGCCCGCTTTACCCATTGACATGAAAACTTCAAACGGCATCCCGTTTTCATCTTCATTTATGGTCACATAAAGGTTACCGCAGCCGGTAGCTATCTTGGTAGTCGTACCTTGGATAACGTTTGGCCTGGTCCTGGGGCTTATTTTCACACCAGCGGCCGGTTGTTTAGTCTCCTGAACGGATGATGGTATGCTCAGAACTTGCTCATCCCTCGAGTGATCTCTGTAAATCGTGACTCCCTTACAGCCGCCTTCATAAGCAAGCGTATAAATCTTACGGACATCTTCGAGAGTGGCGCCCTGAGGAAGGTTAACCGTTTTGGAGACGGCATTATTTGTATATTTCTGGAAAGCCGACTGCATCTTTATGTGCCATATCGCTTCTATGTCATGCGCGGTAACAAATATATTCTGAATGTCTTCAGGTATTTCGCTCAGAGATTTCAGAGATCCTTTCTGAGCAATGATATTCATAAGCTCAGGGGTAAAAAAGCCTCTCTTCTCCGCAATCTCCTGGAAATAAGGATGGACTTCAATAAGTTTTGTGTTGTCCATTATATTCCTTATATAGGAAATCGCAAAAACCGGTTCTATGCCGCTGGAGCAATTTGCTATTATAGACAGCGTACCTGTCGGCGCTATCGTCGTCAGCGTAGCATTCCTGAGCGGTTTTGCTCCGGGAACATTATATATGCTGTCTTTGAAATTCGGGAATGCCCCGCGCTCTTTGGCCATCTCCTGAGATGCAACACGGGACGTATCCAGAACAAATTTCATTATCTTCTCGGCTATCTGTATCGAGCTTTCAGAATTATAACTTATGCCCATCATGAGAAGCATGTCGGCAAATCCCATAACACCTAAACCTATTTTACGGTTTGACTTTGTAGTCTCATCTATTCTCTTTAGCGGATAGACGTTCATATCTATAACGTTGTCGAGGAAATGGACCGCTTTCTTCACCGTCTCGCCCAGCTTTTTCCAGTCTATCTCGCCGTTATTGATCATCTTTGCAAGATTTACGGAACCAAGATTGCAGCTCTCGTAAGGCAGAAGCGGCTGTTCACCGCAAGGATTGGTAGACTCGATCTCACCCGACTTAGGTGTGGGATTGTCTTTATTCATCCTGTCTATAAAAATTATACCCGGCTCGCCGTTCTTCCACGCCATCTTTATTATAAGGTCAAAAACATCTTTAGCATTAAGCTTCCCTACGGATTTTTTTGTATGCGGATCGATGAGGTCGTATTCCTGATTTGCGACGGCCTTCTTCATAAAATCTTCGGTAAGCGCTACGGATATATTAAAATTGGTTATCTCTTTGTCGTTCTCTTTGCAGGTTATGAATTCGAGCACGTCGGGATGATCGACTCTCAGTATGCCCATGTTGGCGCCGCGGCGGGTGCCGCCCTGCTTTACCGCCTGAGTAGCGGAGTTGAATACCTTCATGAATGAAACCGGACCGCTGGAGCAGCCGCCGGTAGAACGAACTCGTGAATTTTTCCCTCGAAGCCTGGAAAAACTAAAACCTGTGCCGCCGCCGGATTTATGTATTATGGCAGTATCTTTTATCGTTTCAAATATCGATTCCATCGAATCTTCTATAGACAGGACGAAGCATGCGGAGAGCTGCTGAAGATCGCGTCCGGCGTTCATCAATGTAGGAGAGTTCGGCAAAAATTCTAAAGACGTCATCATCCCGTAAAATTCTTCTTCGGTTTTGGTGATCTCTTTTTTCGTCTTACCGTAAAACGAATCAGCTGCGGCTATATTCTTCGCAACCCTGCGGAACATATCTGCAGGAGTTTCGATCGCCTTATTATTTTCATCTTTTTTCAGATACCTTTTCTCCAAAACCTTTATAGCATTTTCCGATAATCCTAAATCTCCACCGCGCGCTTCTTCCATTTCAGCACTCTCCTGATTTAAAAAAAATATTACAAATAAAAATGACCGGATCGCTATCCCGGTCATAGACTATATCACAGATACCTGAATAAGTCAAATAAAAATACTATATATTGTGGTTTTGAAAAGCAGAAACACTATTAGTAGAGGCACTACTTCTTTGTTTCCTTCGGGGATGATTCATCTCTAAGCTCGCTTAAACCGGCAATGACTGCGATGGCCCCGCCGAATATAAGCATTATCGGTATCGATCCTTTTAATACGGTCAGAAAATCGCCCCACCATCCTATGAATCCGATTATTCCGATAAATGCGATACAGCTGCCTATTATTACACTTAGATATCTTCTCATAGCAGTTGCAATTTTAACACAAACGATTTTGGATAACAAGAAAATTATTTTGAACTGGTATGCTTACGTGATTTTGATGTTACATAGAAATGCATATATTTGCCAAGCATAAGCCGGGTCTGCGCATCAATGGCAGGGGTCGAACCCATGAAGGCTACCACTATGGGCGAGAACAGCCATTGGAGGAGCATGATAGCGCGCTTGCGCGGTTTTACATCTTTAGGCCTGGGCGGCAGAAGTTTCACACTTATGAACATACATACAAATATCGTAAAGATCGACACTCTGAAAAGTGCGGCTGCAATACTCGGAAGGTTATACCCTATAGCCGTCTGCCTAAAAAGGCCGCCGCCGAATATAAGAGGAAGCGGCGCTATGAAAGTTATTATTATCGCCCATACCGCCCATGTATAATGGCTTTCAAGTATATGGAAACCCCGCCTTATTTTTTTAGCAAGCGGTATCTTTTTATTTTTCCTGAACCCCATCATGACATATGGGAAATTTTCTACCCCCCATGCCCATCGCCTTTTCTGCTTATACTGTTTTATTATGGTAGGTATTATACCTTTCTCCGTAGCGACATCCATCGAAACCGTAACATACATCGGGATCACAGAATAGTTGCCGTTAAAATGGAGAAAACATTTCCAGTATATAGCAGAATCATCAGATATCATATCTATAGGCCAGTACCCGACCTCCACAAGAGTCCTGAAACTCATACTGTGACTGGAAAAAGTAACGAACTTCTCGAGCCTCATCGTCTCTATCATCTGCATAAAACTTGAACCGAGCTCCAGTATCCTGGCTATAGAGCGCGCCTGCCAGATATTATTATTATATACAGGGATAGGCTGATAACTGGAATGGGTCCTTTCGGGATTGGTTATATAGTGGTAAGACAAGCACCCGAAATATTCCTTTGCCGCGCATGTGTCCGCATCAAAGCAGGATATTATTACATGTTCATAGTCTATGCCTTTTGAATCGATGAACTCTTTGAGCGCTTTTGCGCCCCAGGTGGCATTGGCACCCTTTACCCTGACTTCTCCTGGCAGATTTTCGGGATGGCGCGTTACGATAAAATGAAAAAACAGGCCTTCAAATTTCTTTTTAAGACTTAAGGCATTTTGCCACACCTCATCGCCGGCCCTCTCCTCCACGCTCAGCACCACTATCATTTTATCTTTCGGATAATTCGCCTCTTCCAAAGCTTCTATAGATGGCACCAGTATATCCAGCCCCTCCTTATAAGACGGGAAAAGCACGGCATGGTAAATATTTTTATATTCCAATCCGTCTACGCAACCGGCAGCCTTAGATTCTTTTAGCCAGTCTATGCGCTTCTCTTTTCCCAGGCGGCGATATGCGAAGACAAGCAGCAGCGTAAGATAGCATATTCTTATTACCCAATAGAGATCGAAGGTTATTACAAATATCGCCACCCAGACAGGCCTTATAAAAGCAAGCATGAAAAGCCCGATTATCGTCGTCCATGTCAGAAGCCCGGGTATTATTTCAAATAAACGTTTGTAAAATTTATCGTTTTTCATGCGGAATTTCCGTATCTCTCTTTAATAAAAGCTGCATCAGGTAATCAAAAAATTTCTGCCGCATATCCAGTCTATACAAATAATTCCCCTCTTTAGAAAAACTATCCTTTGCCCTGTCCATAAAATACAACGATCCATTATTCGAATCATACGCTACGCAGGTGGGCACGGCGCCAAACTTGTATAAAGTAGCTATATTCCGTTTGCCTCCGCCCCGGAGCTCAACAACGTTTATATATTTTTCCGTGACTACTATTATATACCCCGAACCGGTATACCAGAAAACATCCACTATAGGCTCTTCCGTTTTGAGGATCTCGTTAACACGCGCAACCTCTCCATCTAAAGATTCGTCTTTTTCCAGATTCCAGTAAATGACGATTATTTCCCTTTCATTGAAACATAACAGCTTATCCCCATCAGGCGAGAACCGCTTTTTTATAATCTTTTTCGGCCACTTAGCATATGACGACATTTTTTTCATATCGAACCCGTCGGCATCAGAACGATACAGGCCGGAGTCCGAGAAATAATAAACATACCCCTTATCCGATACGGCAAAGTCTCTGCAGGGCTGTTTGTTTAGTTTATCCATCTCCTGCATTACAGGGAATAATATTATACTGTCGGCCTTTGTAACCATGTTAGGCCTTACGGTCAGTTCTTCATCCCAGGGGTAGAATCCCTCGCGTCTCACTTTAACTTTGTAGACACCGGGTTCCAAATCTTCTATTTGCGCAGGGGTCAGGCTGGTATGCATTTTCCCGTTTATATATATAGACGCGCCGGACGGCTTACTATTAAGAAATATTATTCCTGTCTTGTAAACCTTCATGGCCTTATAATCTATGCGGTAACCCAGAGAATAGGAAAGCAGTATGGGAAGGATGATAAAAAATAGCGCTACTGAAAAATAAAACACTACCATCCTTTTTATCTTATCACTATTCTTCATTTTAACCTCGATATCCTGAGCTGACCGCAGCCGGCATCTATGTCTTCGCCCTTAGGCTTGCGGTGCATAGCGTTAACCCCGCCGTCGCTTAATGTACTCATAAATATCTTAGTTTCCGAATCCGTCGGTTCTTCATAAGGACTGCCCTGTATCTTATTATATGCTATGGCATTCACTTTACATTTTATGCCTTTAAGGAGTTTTATGAGCTCCAGCGCATCCGACCTTGAGCTGTTAACACCTTTTATCAGGACATATTCAAAAGTTATTATTCTGTTAGTAGTATTTATATATTTTTTGCACGCAGACATAAGATCTTTTAAAGGATAACGCTTATTGACCGGCAAAAGCTTTGACCGCACTTCATCGTTCGCCGAATGCAGCGAAACGGACAACTCGACCTGCAAACCCTCTTTTGCCAATTTTTCCATGCCGGGCACTACACCGCAGGTCGATATAGTGATCTTTCTTGCCCCTATATTAAACGCGTCTTTGTCATTAAATACCCGGATCGCCCTCATCACATTATCGTAATTATCAAAAGGCTCGCCTATACCCATAAAAACTATATTGTTAATGCTAATGCCCGGATTTGCGTTCTTTATAGCTATAACCTCGTCCAGGATTTCCCCCTGAGTGAGGTTTCTTACAAAACCAAATGGCGCGCTTGCACAAAAACTACATGCAAATTTACAGCCAACCTGGGACGAAAGGCATATGGTGCTGCGTTCTCTTTCGGGCAGCAGAACCGCTTCAACGGTATTCCCATCATCTAATTTAAATAAATATTTAGTCGTTCCATCCGACAAAGACTTCCTGAGATCGAGGATTTCGGGGCTTGAAATACAGAATTTTGAATTTAGCAGCACACGCATAGATGCAGGCAGGTCTGTCATCTCATCAAAAGATCTGACAGCTGCCCTGTAAAGCCACCTGAATACTTGTCGGGATCTGTAAGGTTCTATGCCTGCTTCTTTAAATGCAACTTCAAGCTCTGAACCGGAAAGGTCTCTTATGCGGATTTTTTTCATATTTTCGACATTATTATAGGTAAATTATAAATTATTTGCAACAGAAAACCCTTGCGAAAACACCCTGTATCGTGTAAACTTAACAAAAATGACTTCCCATCACAAAACACATATGAAATATACGCAGATATTGGTCATAGGACTTCTACTGACCATACCGTTTCTTTTTCTGGAAAAACACATCCCCCCTGCAAAATTTATTCATTTTAAGATCTATGATATACTGAATAAGATCGAATATTTTCTGCGCAAACCTCCTGCAGAGGCAAAAGATATCACGATCGTCCGCATCGATAATGAGACGATCCGCAAAATGCCATACAGATGGCCATATCCACGTTCCATATTCGCTGATGTAATAAAAAATCTTGCCAAAGCGCAGGCTAAAGTGATAGCCTTCGATTTCGTTTTTCTTGGAAAATCGGAAGAGATTGAAGACAAGAAGCTCGAAGAGGCTATGACAGAAAATGACAATGTAATATTGGCCTGCACCATAGACGAAAGCGGGTCCCTCAACATACATTCCATATCAAGACTAAGCGGCACTGTGCCTTCCGGCATAGTAACAAAGCTTCAGGACATGGACGGCATTATACGAAGGAATTTGACCTACCTTATATCTGATGAAATACCGCCAAGAGGATTTCTTTCATGGGAGATGGCAATACTAAAATCCATAGAAGGGCTGACCCCTGTCACTATTAAAGGCAACGATTCCTATATTTCGGTAACCAATGATAAATCTGAAAAATGGATGATCCCTGTAGATTCTTACAATAAGTCTTTCATAATAAATTTTCGGGCTCATACGGGGGATTTCACATCGCTGTCTTTCTACGATGCTTACAAGGGTAGTTTTGATCCAGATCTAGTCAAAGACAAAATGGTCTTAATAGGATTTGCCACACCTCTTCTAGGGGATGTCCATAATACGCCTATAGGTTGGATGCCAGGGATCACACTTAATGCCAACTCCCTTCTGACACTTTACACGCGCTCATTCATATACACCATTCCGGAAAAGGTTGGCCAGTGCCTGACCATCGCAGGAGTTCTTTTATCAATAATATCTCTTTTACTATTCGGCGCCAAGGGCTCTGCGATATTCATAACGGCAGAAGCTATTATATTTTTTACGGTAAGTTACATATTACTCACCATAGGATATACATGGGATTATTTTGCATTCCCCTTTTCTATTGCGCTATTCCCATACGTTAGTAAAAAGATATATTTATGGATATGGCAGAGGAAAAAATTTTATTGGACTTAAACAAAATTGCGGAAGACCTTGACCATGCATATTAAACATACTTTTATTTGCGTTTTATCACTGATCCTCCTGGCATCATGTCTAATCGCCGGGTGCCAATCCTGGCCTTTGGGCAGCCTTAAAATAACGGACATAAAGACAGCCCCCGCCCTAGACGAGAATTTTATGCCCATCGATTCAACAGATGTTTTTAAGAAGGGGATCTCAAAGATATATTGCTGGTTCAGCTGGCGCGACGCCGAGACCAATACTCATATAGTGGCCAAATGGCATTATACATCTCAAAACATAAGCATAATAAACCACACGTTTACACTCCCGCGGAAAGAAGGAACGGGCAGCGTTCTTCTGACCATGCCCGAAGGGAAAACGTTGCCGGTCGGTTCATATCGGGTAGATCTGGTCATAGATAAACAAACACTCAGGTCGCGTAAATTCACCATCGAATAACCTGCCAAGGATTACTCATCGTCCTTCATGTGCCCACTCGCCATAGGCTTTTCCGCACCGGCAGGTATGCCGAAACTTGCAGCCGCAGGAATTGGATTGCTTCCGGGGAACATAGCTTTAGTGCTGTATTCTATGGTCTTATTTTCCATTGTTAGGGTTGGCTTGCCTCTTAATATTGATTGTGCTGACACACCTTCA
>Ga0172381_10002315_pt1 | contig 21167 bp, 17 predicted proteins | sample Leawel6488metaG_FD_119754 | JGI IMG/M metagenome (GOLD analysis project Ga0172381, IMG submission 119754) | Leachate microbial communities from a municipal landfill in Southern Ontario, Canada - Leachate well 64-88 metaG | ecosystem: Engineered > Solid waste > Landfill > Unclassified | place...
CTTTTACAGATAAATATGGATTCATAAAGTTAGTATCTGGCGAATGAAATGAATAGTATCTGTCCGATACATTTCCTCGTTCTTCCAATTGGTCATCAGTTTCATCAGACGATCGTTTTACCCAAGGTCGTAGTGGTAAATCAGTATCTGAATCAAGAAAAGCTTTATGTCCAAAATTTGATTCACCTTTCTTTGAAAATCCTGTTCTAGTCCTTGAAAGAAACATATCTTTTCCTCGTGCATTGAAAGGATAATTTTGATATAAATAATTTTTATTATTCGTTCCGGTATACTCTCGCATATTGTTTACAATACCTTTTGCAATAACGGTTTTGTTGCCTTCACGAGAACCTCTTAATATTTCATATCCAACAATGTTCTGTATCTTATTTCCATTAATGTCAAGAGGAGCTTGAATATTATCAAATACAACTCCAAGAATATATATATTAGTATTATCAAAATGTTTACAAATATTGTTATCCGGGAATTTATGATAAGGGATCTTCTTTCCACATAATTCTCCCCATATCTCAGATTTATTATCTGGGAAAGTTTCTTCGGATTCTTTTGATATAAAAGAACCATAGGACTTTACAACATCTTTTTCTTCGTCAGCATCTCCAATAGTAATATTAGGGAAACGGTTTCTAAAACTTTCTCCTGTTTGAGCTTTAGTTTTATTCTGGCCACTTGTGTTTGGGATAAAGAAAGAAACTGATCTGTCTCCTGTATTAAATACCCAACGTATGAAGAAAGCATAAGCCTCTCCTCTCATATAACCTACTTTGTTCCCACCATCACGATAATAATCTTTTGGCTTTGCAATTGAAACCCAGTAAGCTGTAATTTTATTTGCTAATGGTTGATAGTTGAATTTATATTTATCCGTAGGTTTTAATCTCACAAGCATATCACCTTCTGATTGACATATTTGAGAACGGTCATAAATAGGATTGTTTTTGAGAATTATTTCAGGAGTAATATTATATGTCTGTGCGACGTTTACAGTAGAAATAATAATATTCTTTGTTCTCGTAGAATAGAAACCTAAATGACGGCATTCTGTATTACCATTGATTGTTGAGCAAAGAACTAATTCAAATTCATCATACTCGGTATCTATATCTTCAACAGTAATTTCAAGAGAACCAGCCATATTATCATGGTTGAATATCTGTTGAATATTTGAAGGCAAACTATAATCGGAGACTACAATACCTTCATTTGTATAAGCTCCAACAACAAAATAAGAACCATTCAATAATTCTCCTGAAGTAGAACCTTTCTTTATTCCCAATCGTATATTATCTGTAAGTTTTGCTAAACGTAATTTTTCTATATCTAATACTTCTGTATCAACATCGACAAAACAGGTCCCACCAAAAACTTTTTTCTTTTCAGTAATCCAAGGTACTTCTTCAAGAATCATTGTTCTTGTAGGATTAAATCCATCGTCCCAATATAATCGTGTCTTACATTCATTCTGAATACGGCATGTACCATTGATTAAATGAGCTGTACTAAAGTTTAATTTATCGGAATTAACAATTGTTATATAGGTTTCTTTTTCATCGTTATATAAACCTATTTCCGATGACTTATTATCAGTAGAAAAAATAGCCCATTTATCTTCTTTTGTAAAAATACAACCAATAATAGTATATCCAGTTGGCACAGATGCTGAAAGTTTATTTGATTTCTCGTTACTTACAGTACCTATATCACCAATAGGAGAATCCAATGTAGCATTACGTGCATATAATAATCTTTGATTATTCTTTGCAAAATCAGCGAACATTTGTTCAATTCCATTATTAAACAAATTTGCTTGTAATTCTGTTGTGTTTGTAAACGATGGCATATTATCTTTGGTTATATCTTGGACTACTTGCAAACATATCATAATATTTAGAGAACATTGCATTTCTGTTCATCTTATATAATGCTTTCAATTCTGCAAAATCAGGAGTGTTTACTAATGATCTTGCTCCGAATTCTGCTTGAATAAATCTCTGTTCTATGATTTGTACTTTTGATGGATTCACCTCTTCATCATTCATGATTAAATTTTCTATGATTCTGCGTTTTATCGCATACTCATAGTAATCATTCAATTTCTCATGGTCTGGAACGAGAATATTATCGTCTTTGTCTACTAGATGACCTTGATAATTCAAATAAATCTTTCCACGTTCAAAATTCACATATAACCAACCGTCTTTTATTGAACCGGTTACACCAGTATTTGTCGGCCAAAGAAGATGATTACATATATCATCGTCACTTTCAACAGAAGAAACAATATTCAATGGAGCAAAGTCTTGATAATAATAGGTCTTTGTTCTTTGTTTCTGTACGATTTGTATTACATTCCCCTTACAATCGAGTCTACAAGATTCTGGGTGTCTACAACAATAATGACAAACATTATCAACCATTGTTTCGCCACATTGAGGACACACACAATCATTCTCTTGTACGGGAACAACAGGATCTATATGTTCACAAAAATTAGAAGGAACTACAGGTGCACCTATCCATTCTGGTTGTAACTTTCCAACTATACGTTCTTCTATATGATGTCCTTGTGGTTCCTGATATGTACCTTGGTAATCAACAATTACCATTGCAAAATTGTAAATAAAGAAATCATTCGGTAATCGAACACGTCCTTTATCGACCTCAAGTACTACTTCTTTTTTCTTGTAGATACGTAATCCTAAATCATAGTTGCATTTACGTGCTACTTTAATAAGTTCAGAAGCATCAATCAAATCTCTCATTTGATACTTCTTAAAATCATTAGCACAGTCTGCTAGTAAAGAATCGAATGTTCTATATTTTAATGTGTAGCTCATATTATGTTCTTCAGTATATCAGTTTGTCTATCGTTAATAGGATTTATCGAAAGTATTTTGTTCGCGGTAACAATCTCCGTAAATACTTTTTGTTCTATATCATCTAACATATAATCAGGTATAGGCATCTCACGTTCTTGTTCTGGTTTACATTGTGGAGAATCTTCATCATCAGTGTCTGAACATCTTCCATCGTCAAATGACTCTTCAAACATAGCTTCTAATCTGCATGCCTCCCAATCGACTTCTGGGATATACAAATAATCATCAGCAATCCAATAATAATGTGTTTTATTATATTTGAACGTGGACATTTTTTTCTTGTTTTTATACTCCAATAAAGATGTTCTTGTTAATGCAACAGACATATCAAGACTACCTACATAACGTATAATAGGACCTAAGTCAATATTCGTAATTTTCGGTAACTTCTCTTTGCTTCTTTTAATAACGCAATGTGATTCGAAATTAAAACATTTTGATTCAACAGAACCCACGTCAACTAATTCAAAGTAATGTATTTCTTTGAATAAAGTTGAATTCTTATAAATATTGACTTGGAGAGCTTCTTTTCTCAATAAAGGTTTTGATACTTTCATTATCATACTGTAGATAAATCTATCTGTGATAAAGGCATCTTCGCGAACTACTTTTATTAAGTTCCTTAATCTTGATATTGCTTCACTTACTTTCATATTAGAAATCGTCTATTGAGACATATTTAAGTCTGAAATCTTTGGCATCCATTGTGTTCTTTAGTCCCAAGAACTCTATAATGCTTTTGTATTTCTTAAAATTCTTTTTCATTAAATCAACATAACATCTTGTCACTTCTCTACAAGGAACAATTCTCCAAGCAGGATATAGTAGAGAGTTGTTATTTGTTGTTCTACCCATTATTTTAAATGCAAGACCATCTGTGTCCTTATTGTCAAAATAGCAAATTTTCCCTTCCTTTTTTGTTCTACCAAAATCAACAAGTTTAGCTTTATTTTTAAAAGTACAAACTGCTATTCTCATTACATTTTCCGGTAACATTAGTCCGTTTCTTTTAGTCATCATGTTACGAACAAAACTTCTATTAAACTCACAGACTATCTGATAAAATTCTCTTTCTGTAATATTTATCTCCTTATGAGTTCTTTTAAATGTTAAGTAGGCATTTCTCGTTTTATATGTTGACATATCTTGCATACTACTCCTATTTATTTTAATATAGTAAAAATAACCCATTTTTCAAAAAAAAGAGACTCCTAATAAATATTAAGAGTCTCCGCCGTCAGTCATGACGAAACCAACAAACATACATGACTTAGTTATTTGTTAGCCGTTTATTAGAGATGTCGCCAATGATGATGCTAGGATTACATGAACACCGGTATTATTACTAAGAATAAATTTCCCACTATTTTCTGTATCCCAAAAAATCTGACGCAAGTAAGGAGCTTCTGTTTCTACAGAAGTGTCATCAAGAATCTCTTTATGCAATGGAGTGATACCATCTTCAACTGTCATTCCTACTATATTTAGATTTACTAAGGCTGCTTTTTCTTGAGCTGTCATATACAAAACTACATCTGAACCTGCTGGAAACACAACATTGTAATCTGCTGGATTCAAATCATCAGTAGCTATGACATTACTCATATCAAGAAATCCACTTATTGCTACTGTTGTCGCAGCCGTACAAGTTATCGTTACTTTCTTTCTTATATCAGGAGTATTAAGTAATGTAAGAACTTGTGTCTTTATTTTACTTGGATCAAGAACTGCATTGTTGATGAATGTAGAAGTAATTGTCTCTTCGGGGTATTTACATGCACTAGTATAATAGACAACAATGTTTTTATTCTCTCCAAAAAGATAACTGTTTTCATCTATTTCAGTAGTTATTGTTTGACTTCCAGCAGTCAAATCAAATCCAAAATTTACACCGTTCATAATCGGGTGAAAGACTTCGTTCAATACACCTTCCATCTTGTACCAAAAATAGTACTTGCAAGGATATTCTACTTGTATTTTAAAATTTAGTTCCATTCTATTAAGCGTTTAACGTTATCACTGTCAATGCAACGGATTCTGCATTGCTTGTATTTTCTTTGACTTTAATTACATATTCAGTTGCGGGAGAAAGATTAATAAATGTGTATTGCAACATATTCTCTACGATTTCGGTTGATACAATACCATCTGTTTCTCTTGAAACTGTATATGCACCATCAGATTCTCCACTCCAACCTATTGTAATAGAACTAGATGACATCGCAAGAATCCTTAGTTTTGGAGCATTAGCACGAGTAGGATTGGCAAAACAAAGTAATAACTTTTGTATAATCGAATCTAATCTTTCATTCTGTTCTATTGTAACAGAAGTGCCATTTATAAGAACGGAAATTTTTTCTGTATTGACAATGCACTGAGTTGCAAATATCTCAGAACAAGGTTCTTTTTGACAAACCGGTGGTTCTACACAAGAATAGTCTGTGGTAATACCCTTTGAGGCACAACCACAATTTTTTTTATTATTTGTACAAGAGCTCATTATTCGTATCTATTTAAGTAAGTATTTATAGTTGCTATTGAACATTCTCCGATGCCGGCAACAGAACTAATGTCAGTTAAAGTATTCAAACTGCATGTATATGCTTGTGTTGATATTTGCTGTTCCGCTCCATCTCCTAATTGAACGTAATATGATGTATTTACAGTAAATCCACTCAAGACTATTTCGTTCTCACCCGGATTGCAAGTTATATGAGATAATTGAACAATCTCATTGTTAGTATTATATACTGTGATAGCCTTCGTTTGTACACCTGAAGTCCAATTAAAACCTACTACTATTTGTGTATCAGTAGAACTCAATTGTAAAGTAGGATAGTTTGAATATGGGTCAATATAAGCAATTTTACTTTCTGCAATAAAATCAGTGCCAGTGTTTGAATCAAGAATAGTAAGTTTTATGTTTACAAATTTTGTAACTTCTGCTGGTAAGTTAATATCTGTTAAATTGATACTGAAAGAATTATTTGAAGCATCAAAAGTTTTTACGACCGATTCTGAACCAATAGCCGAAATTATTACTTCAGCTTTGGTAATAGTATAAGAACCAATCATTCCATTTATTGTGCCATTAATGACAAATTTATTAGAAGCCCGGTTGTAAGAGAAACTGTCAATAATCACATCAATAGTTCTAGTTCCTACTTTTTCAATCAAATATTTAACGGTTTTTCGTAAGTCTTGATTTTCCAATAATAAATTATAAATCATATTACTGATTGAATCATTTTCTTTGAAAATTAATGATTTGGTAGAAGGGTATGTAGTAGTTACATCTTCTGTAACTTGTGTTGCTAATGCCATTGTTTCTACTGTATCACCAGTATTTAATTTGAAAGTATTATAATCAGTTTCAAGACGTGCAACAAAAGAATCTAAAGTAAGTTTCGAACCTTTTACTACAATAGCATTTGTTTGTGCTTCATATAAATCACTATTCGTTCCGTTAGTAATTGTTTCTAATTGTTTATTAATTCCTTCTACAAGAGTAGATAAAGAAGCAATGGATTCATTTGCGGTCTTTACGTTCTTTTGATTCTGAGTAGTTATGGCTATAGTCTTTTGTGCAAATTCTTCATAAGAAATAACATTGGCATATTCACCATAAATATTCTTTATAGTTTTAAACCAACCTGTATCTTTAATTACTACACTTCCCGGATCTTCTGCTAAAGCACTACTTGTAGATACATTAGTATCTCCTTTAAGTTTTGCTATTTCATCAAGTAAGAATTGTAAGAAATCAATAGTGGAATCAAGTCCACATTTGCCTAATTCGAAATCTTCAAAATTTAATTTGGTGACGTCGAGATTATTTTTCAATGAACACAATTCAGTTGCAAGTTTGTATACAACATCTGTAATTTTATCTCCACGGCAAAGACTGATACACGCAATATCCGGTCCGTCCCATACAACGGAGTTACTTGACGTTGGAACACATGTTCCGTTATTTTTTCTGTTTGTAGGTTCCATCTTTTTTAATTTTCATTCATTGAACACAAATTTAATAATTCTCTTTCTACTCGTACTTTTTTTTCTTCTTGTACACAACAGAAAGAAATTCCATATCTTTTAGACATCATCTTTTGATACATCAGGTCTGCAAATCTGCATTGTACACTATTGTAATGTTCTATATCTATTTCATTTTCAGTCATGGCAGTTACATTTAGATTTACCGTTACACGTAGGAACACTTGTTCTTGGTTCAACAATGCGACCATGTTCTACTCTATTGACAATTTTTGTATCTACGGCATTACAGTCAGCACAAGTTTTGAAACAACCATTACCATAAATACTAACACTAATTTGAGTTTCTTGTATTGCTAAGCAAGGATACAATCCAACTTTTCCACAACGAATATCATTTGGATTAGACGTTCTGAAATATTTTACGTACTTTCCATCATAGTATGAAAGGATATCAGTATCGCTTGTTACATAGATTACTTCTCCCGTTTCACAATCTGTTATTGTAGGACACATACTATTGCAATCCGGACAGGTTGTAGCAAATCCAAGTATATCATCAGGTCCTAATGTAACAGGCAATTCTTCACTTCGGCAATGACCAAATTTCTTTTTTACTCTAAAACATTTGTCAATGTCAAAATTAAATTTATAGTATAAATCAGAAACTAGATTTCCATTAACTTCTTTTGTTACTTCTTCTATAGGAAATTCACCTCTTACAAATTCACCTGAAGTGTTCCAATAGATTTCTTGTTTTTCACCGGTCTTACAATCCATTAATTCATAATATGGCATAAGATCCACACAAGATTCACACTCAGTCTTCTTTCCTAAATCTACAAAACGAAGAAGTGGTGCCTCCCAGATATTCGTTTTGTTCCAAGCTATAAGATTATAAACAATAAATTCATAACCTTCATAATCAAGAATGATTTTCTTACCAAGGTCTTCTTCTATGTTAACAGCCTCTGTTTCAGAGAATTGAACAACTACTTGTACATCACTATCACATTGTTGCAATAAAAAATATCCTTGACATGCCCTTTCATCTTGAGTATTTAAGAATATAACTTCACTAGCTCGTTTTGTGGATTCTGCGATGTTTTCTGGAGTATAGGTAGAAATTCCTATATACCTATAACAAGAATTCCCTATGACCGCTATTTCGCCTTCTTTTCCAGTGAAATCTATTTCGTTATGATAGATGATTATATCAATAACTTCTTTTGTTTGTAGATTTTCAAAAGAACGAACACCAAGACAAGTCCCACAATTAATAGAAGAACGTCCGTAGATCGTTGCACTGTATTGTGCCTGTACATCTGCATAACCAAGTGAAACAAAACATCTTTTGTTTCCAGTTACCGAACTAATAGTCCAATCAACTCCACTTCCTGATGAAAATTGATATATCGTATTATCACTTAGAATATCTCCATTAACGGAAACATTTAATATTTCTTCTGTAATACAATCAACGACCCTGTAAGAACAGTACCTAGTACCAACAAATGTATTCACCGATACGGTACTAGTGCCATTGACAGAAACATAATTTTCATTTGCAATAGGACTTGTTACGTACAAAGCGCTTCCTATAGATTGAGAAACATAAAGAAAATTATGTGTCGTTTCTTCATCTATTCTAAACGGGGCATAATAATCTTCACCACAACTTACATCAAGTAATGGTTTAACATTTCTATCGTCTTTGAAAGTGAACATATCAGATTCAAGGAAATAGTCATTACCTATCTTTGATAGTTCAGGGTATGATACAAAATTTGCATCACCAAATGCTTGTTTTACTTGAATTCTTGCATATAAATGATAGACAGCCGTAATACCTTTTTCTGTACCATCAGTGTCGATTTTAACAGCATAATTATTAGAATTTGGAGCAACCCACCCTTTATTGGTAATTGCCGTCTTATCTCCATAATTACTCAATAAATAACGGAGTGTTTTATCTCCAAGTAAATGACGATATAGAATACCATCTATTAATTCTGGTTCAGAAAAAACATTATCAGAATAAGCGGTTCTAGCCCATAACAAAACCTCTCCATTATGGTATGAAGTGTTTTGTGATGAATGTCTTTCATAAAAATCATCTTTTCTTTCAACAATGAAATCTATATAATCTATATCACTTTCAGAAAGACCATCAATAGAGAAAGAAATATCAGGTCGCTTTTCACTTCCAAGAACTTCGTGTGCTTTACACTCAATTGGAATGAAACAACCATTATATTGATTCTTTATTCGTATTTTTATTCCTAATCCCATTATCCTTTATAACAATAGATACAATATCTTTTTCCATCTTTTCCAGTCATTATATTGCAAGAACAACCCAAAGAATGACCACAATTTGGACATATTAAAGACCGTGAAGAAGTATGTTGCACAGGTTCTACTTTACGTACTTGTGATGACGTACTTTTGGTTTCAATAGCATTTACTTTTCTAGGACGATAATATTTTCCGTATATTTCCATATTAGTAGGCTTTACAAATAAATCTTTCTAATAATTTTTTAGCGTAAGCATATAGTGCTATGCCCTTTTCTGGATTTAAACATATTTCTACTTGAATTTTTGCTGCATCAATAAAATCTTTTATTTCACGAAGCAAATCTAATTTCTTTTGAGTGTCTGTATCAGGAGTTGCACTAGTTAAATCAATAGAACAAAAAGCTCTTTTGTATTGATTAAGAAGAAGTGTTGTTCTCATGTGGTTATATTCAACATATACTTTATCATTTGGACTAATACTATATTTTAATATATATATTCCATCTGGTAAAACACAATCTTCTTCGCCTTCATGAAAATCGGTATAAGTGAGAGCTATTTTTGAACCTAATTCGGTTACTTCAAACGACTTAGGACTTATTGCACCGGGCAAGGTAACTTCTAACGTTTGGCATTCGACAGAAAGTATATTATCATACACAGACGAATCAAGTACTATGAGTACTTTTTCATTCGTTGTTTCCTGCACGTCTAAACTTAACTGATGATTCATAATAAAGTCTTTATTATTTAATATAAAAAGAAAAAGGAGAATAAACAAATTCTATTCTCCTTTTTCACCTATAAATAAAACGACTAACTGTGTTTCTTGAAATCCTAATTAAATTTCTGGGAACACGTATGCCGTAGCAGTTGTCCCAGAAGCATTTTCTACAGCAACAGCATCAGGAGTACCGGCATTTACCGTAAGATAAGCTGTGAATGCTGTATCAAGAATATCAGCAGTTGCATCAGAAGGTTGTCCTTCTGCAGCAGTATTTGCTACACCAATGATGTTTAGTCTGTATTGATCGTTATCGAATATTCCTGTAGGATTATTGAAACGTGGTACAGAGTGAGTAATGAAGAAAGAACTGTATTTAGTGTTTCTATCAATTACGTTATGTAACTGAGTACTCTGTTCAACTTCACGCATACGAATATCTGTAGGGAAGAAATTTTGTCCATAAGATTCAGACATAATAACAGTACGAAGTTTCTCTTCTCCTAAACCATTAGCTTGAGTTCCTTTCTTTGCAATATGAACACAAAGAGTTTCAAATGTGCAATTTTGACCACTCCAGTCTACTTCAGATGCTAAGACTTGTATTGGTTCAACACCATAGTAGTCATCAGGCATAAATGAACAATTTCCAAAAGTAGTGTCAACATAAGCACCTTGAATAATCATTCCTGATTTAGAAGCAACTCCTTCTGCAAGAGCTTCAAGAACAGCCGGTATATCAGCAAAAGTTCCTGCCAATCCTAATGCGGTAGCAGTAGCAGTATCTTGAGCATAGGTATTGCCATTAACAACAACAAATGCACGAATAAAGTCTTTCATTTGCATATCAGCGTTTATAGCTTCAGCCCATTGCAAATAGATATTTGCTGGATCAACATTTGATACAACGCTTCCATCACAACAACCTCCATTTGCTTGGAATACACGATTGAAGTTATGGCCAAATGTTCTCAAAGATGGTGTACCAGTCAAATCGACACGTAAGAAATAAGATTCTCCACAAGTGAAGTTCTTATCGCAAACACTGTTTGGTAAATCACAAGTGCAAGAAACACCATTGGTAACATCACCAATCTCAACAATACATTGAGTTGCATCGTTAGGATTTACCTTCACAAGACGACGAAGGTATTTAGGATTGATTATCTTTGATTTAGTTTCAGCAGTGTAACCACCGTGAAATTGACCTTGAGCGTCATTGGTTTTCAAAGACGATGCAGCAACATAGAATTTACCATCGTGAGTTGAGATATTAATCAACTGATTAGTCTCAGCATCGAAGAAACCTACATAGCCGGGTCCCAAAACACGCATGTCATAAACAGGCATTGTTTTTCCTCCAGTTGGTGCTCCCGGAGTAACAATACCAGAAGCAATGCTTACATTGTAAACTGTTCCGTCATGGAAATCAGTTACGGTTTGTACACCGGTTTTCGTTCCGGTGGCTACAAATGCTCTTTCCCAAGAGCTTGGATCATAAAGTCCCATAGTATTTATATTTTAGTTAAACAAACATATTATAATATACAAATATTAATTGTTATTTTCAACATTGTTACTATTATTCTGTAACGTATTGTAATCGGCAATATCTCCAGCTAATATCGTTACTGTTTCATCTACAAGAACTTCAGCAACACTATCACCAAATTCACATTCAATCTCTTGTGTTGATTTTGTCAAAGAATCTGGACTTGTTACATCTTTTATTTCAATATTTCTTGGTAAACGATAATACACAAGATTGGCTTTAGTAACTTCAAACTCAGTATTAGTAAAGATATTTACTCGATTATCTTTTAAAGTACAGAAAGTTTCTCCCCATTCATAACTTGGCTTCCTTAGTTCATCTCGCAGTAATTCATTTACGTTAGCCTCTTCTGCAAGATATACAACGAAATTCTTTCCACGAGGACAACATTTAGAATTCCCACTTATGTCAATTCGTTTCCACTGGAAATAATCAGCAGGGAGAACTTCTGATTGAGAATATAAACCCTTATTATTTAAAGACAATTCTTTATCAGTTAGAAGAATTTGTAAATCATCAATTCTTCTAATTGATTGTTCATCACCTTCACTCTTCTGATTGGTGCCGTGCAATTGACGACGACACCAATCTTTCTGAGCTTTGTTAAAAGCTTCAACTATTTGCCATTTTTCAATGTTGTCATAATCGTTGCTGTCTAACTTATTCAGGCGTTGCTTTATCTTTAATTGTAAGGTATTATTGTTCATCTCTTTTTACTTTTTTTGCTACCCCAACATTTCATGGTTGGCATTTCACGTTGTACAGACACGAATTTAGGTGTTTTCTTTTTAAGAGCAACCACTTTCTTCGCTTTTAATTTGGCTTTTGTAGCCTCTTTCTTGTTTAAATCTAATTTTGCCATAGTATTAAGGTTTTTATAATTAAAGTTTTTATATTTCCCAGTTTTTTAACATCTCTGTTTTAATAGAGTTGTATATATCTTGATTAAGAGGATTTTGCATATATTCAGCGACTTCTTTTACATTCCTACCTAACATAACACCACTCTTTGTATGATAGATTTTATTATCACCCTTAAATTGGATAATATGGTAATATGCAGAATCAGAAACGATAGCTTTAATTTCAAGCAAATCGAAAGGTAAACTTGCCATTTCCAAGAATCGCTTTGAACAAAATTCAGCAGAACTATCAGAAAGTTTGCCATTGATATAATCATCAGCAATATCATAAAGAATGTCAGTAGGAGTTGTATATTTAAGATCTACACCACTCTTGTCACACAATTTCACAAGATACAATAATTGTTTTTTGTTCTTTTCTGAAACCATGTTAAGTTTTGCAAGTGCATTATTTTTCAAACGTTTAACATTTGCTTGTTTTCCTACTTTTTCAAGAGATTTTTCAAGATAGAATTTAGGTGGATTTTGCAGTGCCATTGCATCATCGTATGATTTAGCTACAATACTAAAGCCACCAGCTTCTATGGCAAGTAGTAGAATCATGTCCATTGGGTCTTTTAATGGTTCAAGGACACGTTGATTATTATCACAGATAATATATACAGTATGCCAGAATGCAGCATTATTAGGATGAATAGTTTTTACTTTATCCCAAAAGTCTTCATCATTTACATCGACGTGGTTACGTCCAATAACTCTTTCAAGATAAGAAACCATTATACGAATATCCTTGATTTTTTGTTCTTTGATTCTTTGATCAGTTATCTCTTGAATTTCAGGAGCAAATTCATCAAGTCCTGAAGCATAACGAACAATGCCATTAGATTCATACGCCGTGATTTGTTCGCGTTGTTGTGTCGATGGGAAAATAGCTAACCCATGATCATTCAATCCTAAAGTATTAGGATTACTATTATCGACTAAAGGTTTTATTGAAATAGTACCTAACGAATTGAATCGGTTATATACAATAGTTTCTGGCTTTTCTTCTTTTATATCTTTGATTATATTTTCATCGTCAGCAACAGATACAGAAAAGTCAATAATTGATTTCTCAGAAGCATTTGCTTCTTGTTGAGATTGTTTAGTTTTTGTAGTTGATTTTGTCATGTCTTATTTATTTATTGGTTTGTTCGTAAATTTAAGAAAATGGAAGAGAGTTGGCGATACTCTCTTCCATTTGTTATTATAGTGTTCCACCAGTAATTGGGTTCTTCATCACTATTTTTAAAACTTTAGTAGGGTCTTTTACCCAAATTGCAGGATAAACTTGACTCATGAAAACACGGTAGCCTGAGAAGTTTCCACTTGATTGGAAAGCTTGGGTTTGACCAGTGTATGAAGCATTACCGTTTTGATAACCCCATTTTAATTCATGGTCAGGACCATACTTCAACAATTTGATGTTATCGTCATTATCGTTATTCGTAACATCAAAAATGATGAATGAATAAGATGACAATGGGAAACCGTCAATACGTGGGTTCTCAATTTCGTTAGTTTCATCGTTATCGAAAGCTGGATTGATAACAAACTCCATCTGAGCTAACCATGGAATAACGTATTGAGTGTACGCATAACCATACTTCAAGTTCAAAGCATCTCCAGAAATAGCGCTTATACCACTCTTAGTTGGGTCAATAGCTGAACCAAAAGCATTTACGGCTTCTCGTTTGATAGCTTCGTTAACCATTTGGATTCCACCTAAACCTGTTTGAATAACAAGTTTTGCAGTAGGGTTAGACTTATCAAACTTAGTACGTCCACGGAAGAAGTTATAAATCTCATTACGGAAGATTTCCATAGAGAAAGACGACTTATTGTAGATATACTTGCCTGCATTGTCTAATTGTTTCCAAAGTCCGACAGACATACGAATACTTTCAGGACCATCAGCATGAGTAATCAAACCACCATGTCCCCATAACGTATATGTTTCAATATCGTTGGCGATTTTAGTCATGTGAGCTGCTTCAGCTTTTGACAAGAATGAACCACGGATATCACCGTTTTCACGAGATTTATTGAATTCATTCATTCCCAATTTACGGACAGCATCTTCAAAAGAAGCAATTGAAGGATCTCCCATTAATTGCTTATCGCGAGTGAAGTCCCAAATCTCAACGATGTCAAGAGGAGAATTCGTTTTAGAACCATAACGAGCGATACGATCTGCACGTTGAGACATAGAAAACTCTACGTGTGCTTCTGCACCACCTACATAATTAAAGAACTCGCGTTCTCCAACTTGAGTTCTCATATCGGCAAAGTACTCTCCATTTTCTCCCTTTGCAGAACCTTTACGGAAGTATTTTGTACCCGGTTTCAAGAACTTGTTGTCAAGGAACTTGTTAGATGCATTATTCACTAACTCAACAGTATAGATGTAAGCATCTCCAATGTTTAAGATGTCCTCGTCAGGACAAATGAAAAGTTCGACTCCATTGAACTTATCGTAAGTGATAATGTCTCCACGACCAAATTCACGACGGTTCAATTTGATTCTGAACTTTTGATTACCAAGACCTTTTGCATTGTTGGTTGGATCAATGTCCTCGACAATGTAAGGAAGGTCTTTTGCGATAGGTGTAGACCACTTGAAACGACCTTGTGGGTCCGTTACATACTCTACGTTCTTACCTCCTGCATAAGCAAGTTTATACAACGGAGATTCAGCGGTACGGGAATTAATCCAAAAATCAATTGGTCCCATGTCCGTTGGCTCCGAGTTTCTAAACATGTTTAGTAAGTGGTAAGAATCCATGTGTGAACCAGCTTCAAGCTGTGATTCACGTAGGAAAATTCCATTGTTTAAACTAGGTGTCATTTTTTATAATTATTAAATGTTACTTATCAAAAATACTTTTCGGTCTCTGTATTCCTCTACGTTGTGAATTACCGGGATTTTGAGTTTGCATTGAAGCATTCTTTCTCATTTGTTCTGCTTTAATTTGCTGCATTGTAGATGCAGTTACCTCTTTGCTATAATTCTTTCTCATTGTTTCGTGAAAATCTTCAGGGTCAGATAACAACCACATTACTTCTGATAATACTCCATAATTAGTGTTGTTATCTTTATAACCATCAAGCAATATATCGAACTTAGTAGTTAGTGTACCGTCATTTCCGCTTTTTAATGGCTGGCAAAGGCCGTTATAGATCATCTCGCGAACTTTTGGAGAAGCCTCAAATCCATTTACTTTACCGTCTTTAAGAACCTCATATACTCCCTTAGAGAACCCCTGCCATTTCTCAATACGTTCAGTTTTTTGCTGTAATGCCTTTTGATTCTCATCAGCAACTTTTCGATTGTAAACGTCTTCTAATTTCGGTTTAAATTGCAATGCTCTCTTTTCAAGTCTATCAGAATCTTTAAGAGTATTGATTTCGTCTTCAATTTCTTCTGCTGTTCCAAATCCTGAAGTAGTTAAAAATTGTCTAACGATGTTTTCTTGTCCTTCCGGAGTAGTTTCATCAAGCTTACTAGCTTTTTCCGACTCGATAGAAGTATTAACAACATGCATAATATCTTTACCACCTTGCATGTAATAAATGAAAGCATCTTGGAATGGCTTTGGTAAAGTAGAAAATACTGCTTGCAAAGCTTTCTTTTCCGTTTCTTCGTTACGTTGAACTAGGTTGGCATCAATAAGTGCTTGAAAGTCTTCTTCTTTGTATGTGTCAATGTTCTCTTCGTTTCCTTCTTCATTTACAAGTGGCATAAGTTTACCATCTGCAATCATAGTTTTTAAGATGGTTTTTAATCCTTCAGAAACGGTACTTGTTTTTGTTTCTTTTTTATTTCCATCTTCACCAGTTTCTTCATTTACTAAATGATTAAAAGAAAGATTATTGAAATTAATAGATTCGTTATCTGTAACTTCATCTTCTTTTTTCTTTCCATCTTCTCCTTTATCATCCTTTTCAGGAGTCGTCTTACCAGTATCATCTGATTTTTTCTCTTTCTCATCTTTATTATCGTCATCTTTCTTTGGTACGCCAAATCCTTCTGTCGAAATTTGATGATTAATCATTTCAATATCTTTGTCTTTCGAATCAAAGATGTTATATAAATCTTTTTTTTCTGCTCCCTGAATTTTCTCGGAAGCATTCTCTAGCATCTTATCCAAAGGCAGGTCCTGTTGGCCGCTAAAAAAGTTAAATGTTTTATTCTCTGTCATTTTTAAATATAGTTGGTTTATATATAATATATTTTTCTTTTTTTAATAAAACAAACTTTTTTAATTATTTTTTCCCAAAGTCGTATTTATTCTTATTTTCACGAGCTATAGCAAGGTCTTTTTCTTTCATTTCCATTTTTGTTGCTAACTCTTGACGTCTCAAATCTACCTTCTCTTGGTCACGGAGATTGCGAACATCTGCTTTGTTTTTATCCAATTCTATCCGTGAATCTATCTGTCCGGCTTTTTTCATTTTCAACATATGATCATCAAAGTCATTAATATTATTTTTATTCAAATCTTGTTGCCCAGTGTAACCAGCCGATCTTATTTCAGCAACTTTTAAATTATTCTCTCTATCAAGAGCTTTCTCTTGAGCTTCAAATGCACGAGCTTCTTGTTTTGCTTTTTCTTGAACTTCAAACATTTGTTGTTCCATTTGTTGCTGTTGTTGTGCTTCTTGCATTTTTTCATTTCGGATACGTGTTTCTGATTGTTTAAGAATCATATTAAGAGTTCCAATAGAATCAGCTTGTAATATCCTTCCAATATCATAGATAGAACCACCGGCTGTATTATTATTCAAAGCAAACTGTTTCATCTGCTCAAGTATACGTTCCATGCTAACATTAGAAGTACAATACACATGAATATCACGTAATAATAAATCAGTTCCATTCATCTCAAAATTTGTTCTTTCATCATTGCTATTGGTCATTTGCAATTGAATAGATGGTTTTGTTGAATTATAGTACTGTGCAAGGTCTGTTCTCATCTGATGAACACGTGGCATCAAATGTACTGAATGTTCAGAGAAATAGTTCTCTGTTTGATTAAATGAACCTACTTGTGTCTGTTTTACATCAGTAGCAGTAGTTTGAGTTCCTATTTGTTGTCCCATTCTTTGCGGACTTAAACCAATCTGTTCGTATGCTTGTTGTTTGAAGAATATAGCCAAATCTACACGAGATTTAAGTCGTTCAGTTTGTGCCAAATCTAATTTTTGATAATTCTGAAAATTTATAGGACCTTTAGTATTTGAGGAACTAGTATCAAGAGGCAACATAGAAAAGTCTTTCATCGCCACATAAGCCTTTGCTAGATTATTTGACCCCCAATCTTCTCCCATGGAATGTTGCGGTAAAGCGTTTTGATCAAGCATAATAACTGTTCCGATTTCATCTACTAATATGTCGGCAATCTGATTGTTGACAATATTATATGCTATTTGAAAAGGTTTCTGTTTGTCAACCAAAGACATTGATTTTGTATTTCTATCAGAATAAATACGTCCTTCTACTGGCAATTTGCAACCCACCCAAGAACGATCTCCTTTAAATTGAAACAACATTGGACCAATCTTATTACTATTAATTCCAAGATACATTGGTTCTATTCCAAGAGAAGCTCCATTATCGAAATAACTTGTCGGTGTATTTGGACCAATCTTTATACCTCCCCATACTTGATTTATCCATATCCATTCAATGTGTTCGCCAAATACGAGAGTTTCAGCAGTTTTTTCCTTAATGAAATTTGTATTATATATAGGCTTTTCTGTTATTTTGTATTGTTCACTTACTGTCGCTTCTTCACGTATACCATTCTCGTCTATTCTCGTTAAGTGACCAATACGAACTTGAGATTTCCAATATGCAGTTGTCACTCTAAACATATTTTCATCCTCAAACATATCACCATCTTCAGAATCTTCATAGATTTTTCCTATAGTATCATAATAACTCCCATGAAATGTTTTAGTACTTAACATTTGTCTCATGCCAAGAGAAGGACCTTCCGTATTCCATTGATGACTTTTCGTGGCATCATAGTAAGCGCCATCGTTTTGATATCCACCAAGAACGTATCTAGGTGAGTTTTGCAATGCCTTTCTTTCTAATTTAAGCAATTGTTCTTCAGACATTCTCCAACCATAGGAATCAATAATATCTGCGGCAGTCATGATCTCAATATGGCCAACAAAATTTCCATTTGAAAGGTATCTTTCTTTTGGTGACTTATGATAAAATGTAGTAACTGGATTCCATACTTCTATATCAAAATCATCTTCGAGCATTTTAAAATGCCAAAATTCTCTATCAGCAATGAGTAGATCTTTAAAAGCAACTTCTTCAAGTTCTTCCATATTAAAACGGCTCTCATCAATCTCGTACTGTTTTTGAGCCCAAATCTCACTTATGACACGATAATCTTTGGCAAAGAAGTCTTGTATCTCAGGTAATGTTTTTAAGTTCTCAGGGCTCATCTTTTGTTGCCATTCTTGAATTACTTGTGGATCGTTAAATTCTCCCATCTCAAGAAATTCCTTTGATAATTTTGCTTCTGCTTTTTTAAGCAATACATCTTCTATCGCTTCGTATTTTTCTTGAGCAATCTCATTAAAAGTATATTCATCTTTTGCTCTAAAAGAAATCTTTTTAATTCGTGCAGAAAACTCAGACATTAGTGTATTTACTACATTAGGAATAATAGGATAGAATTTTAGTTCCATTGACTCTAACTCATCATCTTTTGCTAATGTACTAACCAATTCATTCATATCATTCTTTTCTTCAGGAATGTAATCAGTCTTATCAATAATACCATCAGCAAGACGATAGTTCTTCATTAATCTTCTTGCGTTTTTTTTGATTTGTTCAAGTCCGTTTCTTTCTAACCAATCCATATTATGAGCTGCCCATTCTTCAGTCTTTTTACTAATTGGTAAGAATTGCAATGGTTGAGAAAATTCATCCCAACCGGTCCCGGTTTCTTTTATCTTTGCACCTTTCTTGAGGTCAAGTGAACTGTATAATTCCATACTATCGTATACTTCTAAATGGGTTTCTTATTTTTTTAGTCTGAGTTGAAGAAAGATTACCTATATTTCTAAAACTCCTATTATTTAATTTATACAAATTTTTGTTCTTTTCCAATACCGGAGTTCTTGAATCTTCAACAATTGGTTCAGAACGATGTGATTTTAAAATAGCAACATAAGTAGCTAATGCTCCAAAAGAAATCAATCTATCGACGTTCAATCCTTTTCTATATTCTAACATTTCAATACAAACCATTGGGTCAGGTATTCTTGAAATACCATATTCTTGTTTTTTAACAACACCATTTTCATCAATCTCTTGGTCAATAACTTCTTCAGTAAATGCCACGAGATTTGGTAAAATATCATTTTCAAATCTCGAACCAACATTTCGCCAACCGTAAACTTTTGCAAAACTAGTTGAAGGAGTAGATCCAGATTTATTAAATCCCATTTCATATTCTTCGACAAGTAAATGTGTTAATTTCCGATGTGTCATATATTGAATAAATAAAGAAACGTTATTTTCCACTATGGCACGTGCATTGTACCAACGTAAAATAAATTCTAATCGTCTGTGTGTCAAAGTTAGATTATCAAATCTACCACACCAAGTACAAACAACTTTATCGCCATCTCGAAAAGATTCTATGTTCCCATTCAATCCAGTCCTTACTATTCGTCTTGGAAGTTTATATATGACAATAGAACATAGTGATACTGATTCTGAGGTCTTGCCTACAGCTACAGGGTCAATAGATGCTACATATAAAGTCCCATCGTTTTCTTCTGGTTTTTCCCATACTTGTATTGCTCCTTCTTTAAATTTCTCGTTTTTCTTTATTGGAAAATCTGAAATAGGGATTGCTCTACTTGAGACTGATACAATATTTCCTTCTGTATTTTCTTCAAGGTTAACAATATATGATGGGTAGTCATTATTCCCAATTCTATCTTGTTGTTGTTTTATAAGATGTGTCATAAAGACAGATTCTTCTCTATGAGCAAATGCCTCTGCTAAATATCGTGGGTGCTGTGAAATTTCAAGTTGATAATCTTTTGGGTCTTTTTCTTGTTTCCATTTCTCAAACTTGATATTCAGAGCTTCCATTGCTTTTTCAACTTCCGAATTACCAAATTCATCAATATATGGTGGCATACACCATTGTTCTGGAATAAATAATCCCATTTTACGTGATGTTCTTTTCTCATCAAACCACGTACTTTCTACAGCAAGAATATCATATTTTTCAGGATAAAATACCATTTGTCTTAATGGTTCTGCTTGTTTTAATTCACCTACTGAACCTGCTGCAATAAATAGTCCAGTCTGTAAATCACCGGCTTCCATTGCAGACTTCATGAAGATATATGTCTTATTCATTTTTGGTGCAATTCCAGCTTCTTCATGAAAGAATATCGTTGTCAAACCGCCTACACCTTTTGTCGGATCTTTCTCGAAAGATGTTCCCGTTAATGAACTTTTCAATCCCTTCTTTACTTTTCGTCCACCAATGTCAACTTCAACCTGTTGAATCCAATTTAATACCTCTCCCGGATTCATAGGTCTATACCATGCTGTATGTTCATTTAGAAAATCCCTATAATCATCAAGGAAAGTCCATGTTTTTTGTACGTAGGATTTCTGACTACCACCAATACGTAACACAGCACCCTCGTCAAACCATAAACGATTTATCAATTTTGCAGCGTGGTAATATGAAGATGCAATCTGACGTTTCTTTACAATAGCAACATGTTTGCCAA
>Ga0172381_10002316_pt1 | contig 21144 bp, 15 predicted proteins | sample Leawel6488metaG_FD_119754 | JGI IMG/M metagenome (GOLD analysis project Ga0172381, IMG submission 119754) | Leachate microbial communities from a municipal landfill in Southern Ontario, Canada - Leachate well 64-88 metaG | ecosystem: Engineered > Solid waste > Landfill > Unclassified | place...
ACTGGCAAAGCTCCTTGATTCAATCTTTGAGCCAAAGTCTTGGCACTAGCAATAGTTTCTTTTCCACCAGAAATTACTGCTTTTCCCCCGCTAATTTTTTGTTCAACTCGTGGAGCATAAAGATCGCTTCCATCAATTTTTCCATCTCCGTTAGTATCAACAATTGACTGTCCGTCTAAGAAAATAGCAATTGATTTTCCAACATTTCGGTCAGTAATCTGTTCAAAAATTTTTGCTCCTTCATCATTGAATTGCAAATCAATCTCTGGGGCATAAGTTGTCTGATTGTAATTAACAGTTGCTTTTTGTAGATATCTTCCAGTAAGCTCTGTTTTTTTATAAGGGATATCATAAGCCAGTTGCCAGTTTTCAATCTTTTGGACTTCAGCAAAAATTGTTGCTTGATCTTTTCCCTTGTTTTTGTCTAATACTTCCTGAACCTTCTTTCCTACCTCTTCCATTTGTTTCAATTCATCGTCAGACTTTTGTTCATAAAATTCCAAAAGAGGTGTTTGTCCAATCCATTTTATAGCAGCATCAATACTCTCAACTCCCGGTAATTCAACAGCAATTCTATCCTGTCCATATATTTGGATTATTGGCTCAGCAACTCCAAAAATATTTATTCTTCTCTCTATTACATCACGAAGCCCCTCCATTACTTGAGGTTTTTCTTTTTCAGGAATGTTACTCAAGTCAGCTTTATACTCCAAATGAACTCCACCTTTTAGGTCAAGTCCAAGTTTATAACCACTATCATTTATTTGAGGCACGCTCCACTTAAATTTTTCGTTTACTCCTTTAACAACCTGATTATATGGCGCAGGATAAACATATGTACCTACCGAAACAGCCAAAAGAACTATAGCAAGAAACGATAAAAGTAATTTTTTGTTATTCATTTTTTTCTATACCGCGAAACTGCTTGTTTCCGATTAATAATTTTCCTTATTTTTATAATAAAATACCAATTAAGTCAATTTTCCTTATCTGAACTATAATATAAACTTAAAAAAGCCGAAAGTCAACTGCCGATACTAGGCCAAAAATTTAAGCGAATACATAAGAACTAAACCAAGAATAATACTGAATAATTGGATCATTGAATACTTTAAAGAAGATTCTTTTTTAATCTCTGGAATTAAATCTGCTACTGCAATATAAATAAAACTACCAGCAGTAAAAGCTGTCAAAAATAAAAGAACCTCTTCGTTTCTGACCCAGAATAAAGCAAATATTCCTCCAAAAAAAGAAATTAATGAGAAAAAGAAATTCCACCAAAGAGCTTTCCATTTACTATATCCAGCATAAACTAATATTCCAAAATCCCCTATTTTTTGAGGAACCTCATGGGCAATAATAGCAAATACAGTTGCAATCCCAAGGTCAAAACTAGCAGAAAAAGCACCCACGATAATCATTCCATCCAAAAAATTATGCAATCCGTCTCCGATCAAATTCATAATTCCAAGTTCATGAGGATGATCTGTTGATGTAGGTATATGGCAATGCCTCCAATGGATTATTTTTTCTAAAATAAAAAAAATCAAAAGCCCGATAATAACAAATATCCAAACATTAGGATTATTTTGACCATTACTTGTAATTTCTGGCAACAAATGAAAAAAGACATCTCCGATCAATGCCCCCGCAGAAAAACTGACTAAAACTAATAATAGTTTTTTTAGAGATTCTTGTTTTAATTTAAAAAATATAAAACCAGTGAAAGATAATAATACAACGAAAGCAATTCCCAAAAATGCCATTAAGATTGAAAAATCCATAATACTATAAAATTAATTATATTTTACTTTTACTATTATATATCACAAAAAGTAATAAAAAAACAAAGGCCTTCGGCCTTTGTCTTTTTTTTCTTTAACTTTATTGAGCGCATCCAGCGTTATTTGTTGAACCGCCAGAAGTTGTCCCCTCTCCGAATCCTGGAGTAGGATCATCTGAAGATAATTTTGTACTACAAGCCGCAGGAGCATTGTTGTATGTTGCACAAATAGCACTTAATAATCCTGCGCTATTGCGTCCAGAAGAAGTATTTTTCACACCATTAATAACCAATGTTGGAGATCCTTCAACGCCATACTTTGTATTATCGCTTTCAAATACTGTGAATCCAGGATAATCTCCTTTGAACCCAACTTTATTTGTAAAGTTAGAAGTTACACTGAATTCCTTGTCGCTACTAGCTACACAAGAATCCAATTTTGCCTTGTCTATTCCAGTAGAAGAAACACATGAAGCAGAGTCGCCTGCCTTCAAGAAGCATTTCAAATAAGAAAGTAATCTATCTTTTTGTTCTTTCTGAATACAGTATTGACTCAATTCTTCTTTTAATTCTTGCTCTCCATGCATTGAATAGTTACAGAACTTCAAACTGAAATCTACATTACTTCCCAATGCTTCAATTGCAGGAATAATACCTTTTTCAATCTGAGTTCCATAAGGACAGTGACTCATAACAAATAATTCCACAGTTGGCTTATCGGTTTTTGTACTAGCTGCAACTTCTTTTTTCTTTTCAATATCCATAGCACTAACGCAGAATTTAGAACCATCAGCAGCAACAACAGTCTTTACTTTATTAGTGTCGTCAATCGCTATTTCTACGTTATAATATTCTTTTTTATCCAAGACGGTTAAGTCTTTTATTTTTCCCCCTCCCATTAATTTTTCATTTATAAAATCAACAGTCAATGTTTTAAGAGCTTCGGGTGTCAGATTTTTGCTCTGGGTCTGTAAGTAATACCAATAACCCAAATAGATAGCACTAGCCAAAACCAAACCAGCAAAAAGACCAACTACAAATCCCTTGCTCAGTTTTCTGTTTCGTCTTGAATGCTTATGTTCTTCTTTTTTTTCTTCTTTAATTTCTTCTTCCATTTTTTTGTTTTTATTATTATTTTATAACTATAATACCACCAATTAATTATTTCCGCCAACAACCCAAATCCCCCCTTTATAATGGCTTTTCAGCGCATTTAATAAGTCATTCAATAAAACTTTTCTAGTATTTTTATATTTTGGATCAGGATCTCTTAATATCACACTGTCTCCTTTTACATCTTCTATGAGCGAAGCATGCCCCCAATCTCCTTCTATGTGATAAAGCAATGGATAATTGAAGCATATCAACAAATCGTCCCCCATTTTTATCTCTTCTAATAAAAACTCTCTAAATTTTTCTACAGTTAAAAATTTTTCTGCGGAATAAAATTTTTCCTTCAAAAAATATTTATGTCTTGAAAAAAATTCGGTAAGAGAATATTTTTTGATATTTATTCTTGTTCCCCATCCCGATTTTGGCTTAGCCCCTATATATGACTTTGATAATAAATGCCTATCTTTGGATGGTAAAATAATACCAAAATCATACGCAATCATATCTTGTGACAATGTCGGTAAATTTCTTCTCTTTAAAATCATCTGAACGCACGCCGGAACACAACAATATGGTTTTTGAGGTATGTAACTATACTTCATTTTTCCCACAACATTTTTTATACTTCAAACCTGAACCACAAGGACACAAATCGTTTCGCCCAACTTCGCCTGTTGTAGCTGAATTTTCATCTACATTTTTTCTTTCTTCAATTAATTTTTCATTTTCAGTTTTTAATTGAGTGGCATTCTCATTTACAGCAGGAGCCAAACTCAATATTGAATTAATTATGGCATTTTCATAATTAACAACAAGATTCTTAAACAGCATATTTCCCTCCTTCTTATACTCTACCAATGGATCTCTTTGTCCATAAGCTCGCAAACGGACAGACTCTCGCAAATGTTCCATATTTTCCAAATGTTCTGTCCAAAAAACATCCATTACTCTAAGCGAAACGATTTTTTCAGCCTGCCTTAAGTTATCACTCCCCAATTCTTCTTCTTTTTTATTATATTGTTCAACTGGAATATTATATTTTTCAAACAAGGAAATAATCTCTCCTCTCAAATCTCCATTTTCTGATTTTTCCAACATTCCATATCTCTGTTTATAAAAAACATCTCTATGCTTGTTCAATACATCATCATATTCCAAGGTGTATTTTCTAGAATCAAAATTTGCTCCCTCAATTTTTGTTTGAGCCGATTCAATACTTTTTGAAATAAACCCATTTTCAATTGGAAGATCCTCTGGAAAGTTTAATTTTTCCATTATTGCTTTTAGTCTATCTCCGCCAAAAATTCTGATTACATCATCATCTAAAGAAACATAAAATTGAGTATAACCTGGATCTCCTTGACGTCCAGCCCTACCTCTAAGCTGATTATCTATTCTTCTAGCTTCATGTCTTTCTGTTCCAATCACATACAATCCGCCTGCCTCCATTACTTTTTTTCTATCTTCCTCTATTGGAGGATTGCCACCAAGAAGAATATCAACTCCTCTACCAGCCATATTGGTTGCAATAGTAACAGCACCAAGCTTTCCCGCCTGAGCGATTATTGCACCCTCCTCCTCATGATTCTTTGCATTCAAAACTTTGTGAGGAATACCTTGTCTCTGCAATAACAAACTAAGGCGCTCGTTCTTGTCAATTGACGTAGTTCCAACCAATACTGGCTGTCCCATAGAATGCCTTGTCTTTATCTCTTCGGCTATAGCCCGAAATTTACCATCTTCATTCTTATAAATCCTATCTGATAGATCTTTTCTAATAGTAGGCTTATTAGTAGGAATAACTATTACATCAACATGATAAACCTTATCAAACTCTTCAGCCGAAGTCTCAGCAGTACCAGTCATGCCTCCAAGTTTCTTGTATAATCTAAAATAGTTTTGAAAAGTAACCGAGGCGAGCGTAAGAGATTCTGCTTGAATCTTTACTCCTTCTTTGGCCTCAATTGCTTGATGTAATCCACCCGACCATCTTCTCCCCGGCATCAGCCTTCCAGTAAATTGATCTACTATTATAATCTCATCATCTTTTACAATATAATCCTTATCTTTCTTGAAAAGAATTTCTGCTTTTAATGCTTGCTCCAAATGATGGACATATTTTATACCTTTTTCATTATAAATATTTCCTATCCCAAGAATTCCTTCTATTCGTTCTATTCCTTTTTCTGTTAAAATGACCGATTTTACTTTTTCATCTACCTCATAATCACCTTCACTTAATTGAGGTGTAATTTTTGCAAAGTCAGAATACCAAACAGAGCTTTCTGCGTCAGGAGCAGAAATAATAAGCGGAGTTCTAGCTTCATCAATTAAAATGGAATCAACTTCATCAACAATAGCAAAATTAAACTCACGCTGAGTCTTATCTTCTATCCTATAAACCATATTATCTTTCAAATAATCAAATCCAAACTCATTATTTGTTCCATAGGTAATATCAGCACTATAAGCTTCTTTTCGTGTACAAGGTCTCAAATAGTCTTGAACAACTTTAAAACCACCAAGGGTGTCTCTGGTCTTGTCTTTTTCTTCTTCGTTTTCAGTTGCAAAAGTTGGATCATAGATAAAAGACTGATCATGATTAACACAAGCTGTTGAAAGTCCAAGAGCATAATAAATCTGCCCCATCCAAACAGCATCACGACGACTAAGATAATCATTTACTGTTACCAAATGACAACCCTTACCTTCTAGGGCATTAAGATAAAGTGGCGACGTTGCAACAAGAGTCTTACCTTCTCCAGTACGCATCTCTACGATCTTGCCCTGATGCAAACATATACCTCCAATCAACTGGACATCATAATGTCGCTTATCAAGATTTCTTCGCGATGCCTCACGAACAGCTGCAAAAGCTTCTGGCAGAATGTCATCCAATTTTTCTCCGCCAGCAAGACGGTTTTTAAAAACGACTGTTTTATTTTTTAATTCATCATCGGAGAGCTTTTTATATTCCTCCTCCAAAGAATTTATTTTTTTAATTGTTGGCTGCAGCTTCTGAATATATTTTTTATTTGCATTACCAAACACCAAATCTACAATTGACATATTTTTATATATAAATAAAAAGCCAAAATAAAATAATTTTATTTGGCCATTTATTTTCTTAATTATCCAAAAAAATTATTCCATACTCACCTTTAACACTCTCTTCCTCTGCGCCTCTGGCTTGTGATCGTATTTTTTGATCTGTACTTCTAATTCTTCTCTTACATGTGAAATAGCTGAACTAAGTGTCTCTCTCTTCTCTGCTGCTCTAATCAACTTCTTTCCCTTAAGAAGAAATTGAACAACTATTTTATAAACATCTCCTTTTTGTTGGTGAGTACTTTTTTCTATTCCAACATCTACTGGAATAATCTCATTATGAGGAATAATTTTTGCCAAAGAACCTATCTTTTTACTGATAAAATCCTCAATCCTACTATCAACTATCATTGTTTTTGATTTAATGTTGAATTTCATAGGCCTTGCAAAATATTATTATTATTTTACTCTACCAAGCCAATAATATCATAAAGGTACAATAAAACAACCCTTTTAAGGGTTGTCTTTAGTTTAGAGTAAAAATTACTTCTTTTTTACTACCTTCTTAGCTGGTTTCTTAGCAGCAACTTTTTTTACTACCTTCTTTACAACTTTCTTGGCAGCAACTTTTTTTACTACTTTCTTAGCAGCTGGTTTCTTAGCAGCAACTTTTTTTACTGCCTTCTTTACAACTTTCTTAGCTGGTTTTTTTGCAGCAACCATTTTTTTGAAAAAATTATTTTTATGAATATATATAATCGACCTTTTAATTTTTAAAAGGAATATTTTTATTTTCTCCTTTAAAATCTTTGTAATATTTTTTTTAAAAATATTTTTGAATTTATTTCTACTTCCCTTTTTTTAAAAATGATTTAAAAAAATTTACCAGTGAAAATAATTCTGAAATATTTTTAAATTTTTTTTATAAAATATTTTTTCCTTAATTATATTTTCGCTCATTAAAAATATTTGTCAATATGTTGACAAATTTTTTTAACCACTTTTTACCTACCTACCGTTAGATAGATGAATTATGGGCAAAAAAATACGGCCTCGTGCCGTACTTTTTATAATTTTATCCTAAATATTTTATCTCTTCACAAATTTCTATTCCAAATTTTTCTTTAACTTCCCTCTTTATAAGAGAAATTAGTTTTAATACGTTATCGGATTTTGCTTCGCCTAGATTTATAATAAAATTTGCATGGTCTGGAGATATCTGAGCATCACCAATCCTTGTCCCCTTCAATCCGCATTGCTCTATTAAATATCCTATAGGAATTATCCCCTTCTCGCTAAATCCCTGTAGCTCCGGATACTTCTTAAATAATTTTTTATTTAATTCTCCTTCATAGTTCTTAAATACTGATCCCGCTGAATATCCTTTTGGATGCTTTCCCAGCCTCTTTTTAAAAATAGCTAATACGTCTGCGCTTACAGCATCTTTATCCTTTTTCTCTAAAACAAAATTAGCTGAAATAATTATAAAATCCTGAGAAGTCTTAAAAATGCTTGAACGATAAGTAAATTTGCAATCACTTTTGCTAAACATGCTTGTTTCTATCGCTCCATCCTTTATTTTCAAAACATTTATTTCCAATATATCATCAGAAATAGTCCCGCCAAAAGCACCTGCGTTTCCATTTATTGCTCCACCGAGTGTTCCTGGTATTCCTGCCGCCCACTCAAAACCGGAAAAACCAATATCCATCATCTGTCCAACAATATCAGCCAAGAGAAAAGATGCATCAAGTTTTATTTTAAACTTTCCCTTCTCTATTTCTTCAAACTCATTTTCTTGTATCTTGTGTTCTTTAAATTTTTTCCGATAAATAATTATCAACCCCCTATAACCATCATCCGAAACCAAAATATTGCTCCCCCCTCCAATAATATAGAATTTTATATTATTATCCTTGCAAAAAAAAACTATTTTTTTTAATTCATCGCTATTCCCTACTTCCAAAAAATAATCAGCCCTTCCTCCAATATGAAATGTACAATAATTTTTAAGTAAAACATTTTGTTCTACGTTAGGAAAATTATTTTTCAACTTTTCAAATATTTCCTGCATTTAATTATTTTTCTCAAGAGAATTTATTACAGTTTCTAATTCTATAAAATCTGGATTCAAGGCCAATGATTTTTTATAAAATTTTAATGCTTCTGTTTTGTTCCCATCTTTTTCTAGCTTTCGTCCATGTAAAGCATAAATTTCATAATTGAACGGTGCTAAAGCTGCAGCTTTTTCATAAGCACGAATGGCCTCTCCTGCCTTAGAAGAATCAATCTTTTCAATATCTTCATAAACCATTCCCAAATTTTCCCACACAAAAAAGTTTCTGGCATTTAATGATGTAGCCTCTTTGGCATAGTTCTCTGCCTTACTAACATAATTAAATGCTGTCTTTTTCGCATCCTCTCCCTTGGTGTCATCGCCAGCATTAGAATATATATCATAATAATAAACAGCCTTAGACAAATATGCTTTGGACAAATAAACACTATAATCGGCATTAGAAAATAGTTTTGAGGAATTTTCCAGAAGTTCAATAGCTTTTTCTAAAGATTGCTCCTCGCTGAATATTTCTTTGTACTTACTATCCTTACTAGATAACATAGAAAATGTTTGATAATTATACTCAGCTTGATACTGAACAAAGAAATACAAATTAAGAATAAGCACTAAAGAAAAAACTCCAAGAAAAACCTTATAAACATTGTTTTTTGCTCCCTCAAGCAATATTTTTCTCTCCCCAGAAAAATAAAGTCCCAAAAATACAAATAACAATGAGGTTATAATAAAAGAAAAACGATAAAAAAATATTGCCAAGAAAAATATCAGAACAGAAGAAATAAACAATAGCTCATCCTTATCCCTATCTCCTTCAGGCTCCTTCATCATATAAGAAATAGCTTTCCAAACAAAGACTATAAACAAAGACAAGAACAATAAAGAGCCAAGGAGGCCAAAATCATTTAATATCAAAAAGAATCCCCCATTTGGATGAGTCGGAACTTCTTCACTAGCCCCAAAAGCTTCCCCTTTGTGCAATGAATAATTATATGGGAAAGAAGCAGGCCCTGATCCAAAAATTAGTTTTTGAGGACTATCAAAAGACTTTTTTATTACATCAAAACTTTGGCCATAAGTCATTACCGGCTCAGAATAAGCAAATGGTTTTAAGATTGGAAAATCATTCAAAGGAAGTAAAAAATTTATTAAAAAGAAAAGTACGAGCAAAAAAGAAATAAATGGCTCTGGGTAGTTAAAATCAAATTCTCTTTTTTGCATTCCTTTCCAGAATATAAAAAATGCTCCAATGGCGGCTAGTATCCAGCCAAACTTTATTCCCATCAAATAAAGGGCAACAACAAAAACAATGGAAGAAAAGCTGGCGATAACTAGTTTAACCTTTTTACTTTTTTTAAATTCAAAATTTTTAAAAATATAATAAATAGAAAAAATTAATGCCGAAGAAAAAATAATTGATGATTCGGCATTAGCAGGCAAAACTGTTTGCAATTGCAGTTTTGATCCCAAAAATATCTGGAACAAATAAATCAAAGCCAAGGTAAAAGCACCTATTGAAAAAGATTTATAAGCATTCTCTCTATCTTTAGTATCAAATATGTTACTAAACAAGAAAAACAATGAAGAAAAGAGAATAAAACAAAACAATGAATCCGACTGCATTGAATACCCCCAATACCCTTGGAATACATATCCCGAAACAAACAAAGAAATAGCAACAGACAATAAGAATCCTAGAATAATTTTTCCTGATAGCTTGAGATTAATACTATTTTCTTTATTTTTGAATGCTGCAACAGCAAACGAAGCAAATGCAAGAATTATAAAAACCAAAATCAAGGCTTTTTGATTCATTACAGGAGAAACAATAGAGTTTGGAATAAAAAAGAAAGGCAATAAGAAAAGGAATCCGTAAGATAGTTTTTTAGAAATATTTAAGAAATTCATAAGCAATAAATTAGTTATATTAATAAAAATATAGCACAAAAACCAAGTCTTTAAAACAAAAAACAGGCCAAGGCCTGTTTTTATCGTTATTTTTGTAAAGAAAGCAATAATAGCGCGGACAATACCAGCAAATACCAGTAAACATTGTTAATTTTTTTAACCTTTATAGTTGAAACCATCAACAATGAAAAAATAACCACTATTGCTGGAAAAAAATATGTCATTATCTCAGGAATAAAGTTTTGGTACAAAACATAGCAAAGCACTGTTCCATACAATGCAACTGGAACTGGTAGCCCCTTGTAATAGTTTTTTCCTTCTTTTACAACAAATCCTTCGCTAGTGAATCTTGCTAATCTTATAATTCCAAACACCACAATAAACGAACCCAAAATAACATTGATAACTAAATCAAAATTAAAAAATTTGAAAATAAACAATGCAGGATAAATCAAATAATTTATCACATCACAAAAAGAATCAATCAGTTTTCCAATTTCACTTTCAATCTTTAATTTTCTGGCACAATAGCCATCCAAAGTATCTAAAAAGAAAGCAATGTTTATGAATAAAAATGAAAGAAAAAATTGACCCAAGAAAATATAATAGAAAGAACACAATGCAAAAGGAACGGTTAGCAAAGAAATAATGTTTGCTAAATTACTTCTTAAAAATTTTGCAAAATCCATATTTGATATTTATTAATTATTTTCTTTCTATTTTATCAAATAAACCTTACAATTAACAGCTATCTTATGCCGATATCAAGAACCATTGCTCCTTGATTAACACAGCTGTTAAAAGCATATCCTTGTCCAGAATTTATATTATGAAGATGGCCAAATCCCCAGCTAGTATAATAGCAATCAACAATAGAAACAGTTCCTTGGGCACATCCGCAAGTATTAGATGTATATATCATTCCAAAGCGGTAAGCCCCATAATTATATTCTGGAATACCCTTCCATGTCATACTAGTAGATCCTCCATCGTTTCCACCAAGATTAGTATAAATATTAGAAGAAGAAGCAACTGTCATTACTTTGTATTGCCCATCACTTACTCTTCTAACCATAATATTAGTAAAAGCGGGCGTCCTGTTGGTCATATTAATAGCCCATGAACCAGTTCCTGGAGTACCCGAAGCGCCTCCCCAAGGCGAAGGGTCAGAAGATCTAAAAACAATTGTCCATCCTCCTCCACTTGTAGTCATATCGCAGTAAACCAAAAAGGCTGTCCCTCCCGAATTTATATAATAGTTTCCACTTGTTGTAATTCCAGAATTCAGAAGTGCTAAACAAGACGCTCCCGGATTAGCCTGAGTTCCTAAAGTATTTGTCGTTGTCGCACATTGGTTGGAAGTATATGCCGAACAGCTAGAATCGTTAGAAGTACTACAACTTTTTGCACGATAGCAATATTGAACCCCTGCCGTTAATCCACTATCAGTCAAACTCGCTCCCGAAGTTTGTGTCCAAGTATTGGCGGGACTTACTCGCTCAATCACTGTTCGTGCAGCATTAGTTGGAAGATTGTAACCAACGGTAATAGTTGAAGAGCTGGCAGCAGTCGCAGTTAAGGTTGGAACAGCAGGAATTAAATATGGAGTTGTCGCACATTGATTAGCGGTTGTTCCAGAATATTTTCCATCGCTATTATAGCTTCTAGCCGAATAACAATACTGTGTCCCAGCTGCTAAACTACTGTCATTCAAGCTAGTACCCGAAGTTTGTGTCCAAGTATTGGCGGGACTTACTCTTGTAATAACCACTCTGCTAGCCCCCGAAGGAATACTGTACGTAATAGCAATAACCGAAGAACTAGTAGCAGAAACCGATAAAGTAGGTGTAGTGGGAGCGGTACTAACTGTCATAGTTAAAGAACTAGAAGATAAATTAGTACTATTGTTATATGAAAAAGCAGCATAAGAATAAGTAGCCCCAGCTGCTAGACCACTATCAGTCTTTGTCACATCTCCAATATTATTAACGGCAACTGCATCCCCTTCCGAAATAGTCTGCGGAGGAGTGTACCCCACCGCCCTTCTAATAATAGTGCTATACTCTGATTCTGATTTTGACCAATTCAATGTAATAGATGACGATTCATTGACAGCACTAGCAGTAAAAATATCCAACGGAGATGGCCCCATAGTTGCACACTGAGAGAAAGGAACTGAATATAAATTATCAGTAGAATTATAGTTCCAAATTGAATAACAATAAGTTTTATCTTTTTGCACTTCCGAATCAATAAAATTTTCTTGAGTTCCGATAGGTATTTCTGTTGTCCCCTCTTCGTCTCTCGCGCTAGGAACTTGATCTAGCTTTTTAATAACAATGCTTTTATCAGCACCCGTACCTTGCCTAGACCAACTCCCAGATATTTTAAGAGATGCGTTATCTACAACCAAAGCAAGATTTGAAGACCCTGTTTCGGTTAAAGCATGATCGGTTCCCATTAAATAAACATAAGGATTTCCTACCTCCAAAGAAGTTGATAATGTTGCCGAGGTTCCATTAGAAATATACCTATAGCAATGGTTTATAGTTCCATCGGACTTAGGATCTTTAGGGATAGCTTTTAAAACTTCTGCAACCTTAGGACTAGTCATGGCATTATTGCAATAAAGAGGGTTTGATGGATCAACATCAAGACAACACAAAGAATCTTCCCGAGGAAACTCTCCCTTTTCAGCAGCATTTTCAATTAAAAAAACCTTGGCATAGGAAGCAATGTCAGACCTCCTCACAGCATCACGAGCATTATTTTGGGCTTGGATAAAACTAAACCATAAGATAGAAGCAATAATACCGATTATAGCAATAACAACCAATAGCTCTATTAATGTAAAACCCTTTCGGCCAATCATATATTATAGTTAACAACTTATAACATCATTATAATACATTTTTTATCAAAACCAAATCTACGATTAAATCTTTCTTTAAGCAAAAAGGTCCTAATTTAGGTTCTTAATTTTTAAATTAATATTATTTTTCCAAAGAAGGCAGTTCCTCATGATCAATAAAATCATAGCAACCAACACTGCATTTACTATCAACGCATTTCACTGTATGCGGACAATTTGATAACATCGCATACTCACCTGGAACAGCCTGACAATCTAATGTAGAAGTACAAGAATTTTCAAAAGTTTTTTTAACATTGAAAACTGCTTTTACTCCAAAATAACCCTCTGCCCTCTCTACATTTATCGCTTCCAAATTTTTTACAGACCTTGAAAGCAATCCAGCAATTTCTGTCGGAAACTCTGCCTTTATATCCTTGTCGTACAAACTCCCATCTCTTGGAGTCCACAAAACATAGCTATCTCCCTGTTCAGTTAATCGTACGGGAATAGAGACTCCGCCTCCTTCTACAATATGAGAAGTAACCGTTTTTGTTGTACAATCCGAACAATCAACTTCCCTATTCTTTGAAGTAAAACATTTGTCCAGTGTCTTATCGTCAGGACAAATCAGCTCTCCACTGCTTACATAAAACTCTTGGCACAGAGCCTTCAAATAGATATTATTGTCCTTTTTTCCTAGATAATCATAAGAACAAAAATCCATTCCCTCTTTATTATTTGTCCATGCCAAATTCTCCTCCAAATATTTTACAATCTTACATTCTTCTTTGTAATCACCAAAATTACAACTAGCCAAATTGATAGCAGATTTTCCTTTTGTCTCAACTTTTGTCTCTACCGATTTTATTGGATTATTAATTGTAGAAATAATAGAATTATCTCTAGCATAAAAAAGACTGAATACATAATATACCAAAGCCGCTATCGCTAAAAGTAAAACGATAATTAAAATATTCTTTTTTTCCATATATCCAAATTTATTATTTATCTTATACTTACTTTATACCACAAAAATAAACAAAACCAAGTTTCTACTTTAATATCTGGTTAATATTTTTACCGACAAAAAATACTTTATTCTCCAAAACAGAAATATTGTTGCTTGCTTCGCCAGCATCCAACCGATAAACAATATCATCATTAGGATTTGAATTCTTATCAGAAATGCTTTTTGAATCATAACCGACAATAGATTGTCCATTTCTAATATAAACAACTCCATCGCTGTCTATAAAAACGACTGGTCTTTTTTCGGAATCACTCCACTCCTTTCTCCATTTTTCAGTTTTAGCTGAAGAATCAAACAACATAATACGAGATTGCCCCGAAAAAATATTTGAAAATGCAGCATACCCATAGACCCCCTCTTCTCCAACAGCAGAAAGAACAACATTATAAAGAAATCCAAGATAGTCACCTGAAAAATTGGAAGAACTCAACGCAAAAATACCTTTAAAATTATCATACTCACCAATAAAAGCATTGTTAAAAAGCGCATATACATTTCCATTATCAGCAGCAATAACATTTACGATATCAGTAACATAATTGCTACAAGTATCAATATAAGAATTGCTACAACTAGCTAAGACTGTTTTGATTTCAACATTGCCCCCGCTATATTTTATTGACCTATTAGAAAGTCCAAAATATATTTCCCCATTTTTATTCATTGCCAACTCAGAGTTTCCAACCAATGATGTATCTCCTAATAATTGACTAGCCAAAGCCAATTTTTCCTTACTCGCACTTTTTCCCAAATCCTTAATCAAAACCAAGTCTGGTTTTGGATCATCAGAAGCCAATACAACAATATCTCCATCACTTTTTAAAATCGGATCTCTAGACCAGATACGGGCAAATCTTTCTTTCCATTTTAGTGCTCCAGAGGGAGATACAGCAAAAAGATATTCACTATTATTAAAATATATCGTCCCGTCTTTTCCGATAAACGGATCGCCGCCCTGTCCCTCAAAAGTCCATTTTAATTCTCCCGAAGAATCAAAACAATGAATACCAAACTTCCCCTGAATTTGGCTATTAAGATAAAAATTATTATTAGCATCAACAACACCATATCCAGAATAACTAGTAGCTTCCTCAGAAAATTTACTCAGTTGCGAAGCATTGCTAAACAATGCAGGTCCAGAAAAACTGTACTTATGGCTATAGCTATAGTCTCCATACTTAAAAGATAAAATCGGCAAAGAAGCTTCTGTTGTTTTTTCTACCTTTTCCGACAATAAGGAGAGAGTCTTATTATCACCTTTTGCTTTGACTGCAAAATAATATTTTTTTCCAAAATACAAATCCGAAATTATCGCTTTTATCTCTTCCCCTTCTTCGCTTATTTTGGGAACAACATAATCATCAATTTTAACCAAATTATTTTCATCTATATCCTCTTCCAAACTGTAATATATTTCATATTGAACAGCTCCTGCTAATTTTTTCCATCCCAAAACTATTTGGTTCTTTAAATCCCCAACAGAAATAGAAAGATTAGATATTTTTTTACTGCTCAAAGAGGCAGTATTATTTTCTTCTTCATTATTATTTTCTTCTTCATTAGCTTCCTTTCCGCTACTTTTGCTATTACTTTTTTTAGGAGTTCCAAATAATCCAGAAACACTATCTGCTTCGCTAGCGGAATACGACTCCCAACTTTTTAAATCATCGGTTCTTTCCATTGATTTTTTACCTTCGCTATTTCCTGCTGGCCAATTAGTTTCAGCGACTACTTCATCTACCAGACTACAAGTATTGTCAAATAAACGTAAAGATTCACTCTTATCACTTAAAGCACCTGTATATATTTTATCAGCCTTAATATTTAAAACCGAATTATCATCGGTTCGCTCCAGTAAATAGAATCCATTTGGAGCAATCTTATCACTCGCTTCAAATACAGTTTTTATATCATTGTTTTTATCCAAGAGCTGCCACCCCGATAAGGGCACTTCTTCGCCGGTGATATTTCTTAGTTCTATCCACTCATTACTACTGCTCGCCCCTGTTCCCATCCAAGCAACCTCATTAATAACAGCGGGCGACAATTTGGAACTAGCAAGATTTGTTTGACTGCAATAAGTGATTGAAGGATTACCGCTAGAACCAGAAGATACTCCTCCTCCGCCACCGCCGCTATTGCCACCAGAAGAAACACTGCTAGGTGTAGACGGCTTTGCTTTGACCCTATTTTCTACAATAGAATTGTACTGAGAATTTTCGGCTTTGGGCGTTCCAAAGATATTATCACTTCCTTCGCCAGAATAAGTATGCCATGTAAAATCTCCAGACATCTCCATAGAACGCTTTTCACTATTGCTTCCCGCTGGCCAATCTGGATCTCCATTAACACTATCTTGAAGGATGCAAGCAGAATCATACAATAAAAATTTTTCTTCTTTATTATTTATAGAATCACCAAAAATAAAATCAGCCTTTATGTTCGGTAATGCTTTTTCGTTTCTTTCCAAAAGAACAAAACTTCCCGGTTCTACAATATAAGACTTATTAAAAATAATATCCTTTTTACTATTTTTGCTATATATTTTCCATCCATCAATATCAACACTTTTGTTTCCAATATTTTTTAATTCCATCCATTCGTGTGACGAATCGCTCTTAGTTCCCATCCAAGAAATCTCATTAAAAACTATTGATCCTCTGCTACCAGACTCACTGGCACTTCTTTGGCATTCCATTGCATAAGTTTTTTCTTTTTCTTCCTTTAGTTTCTTTTCTTCTTCTTTTTTTATCCTCTCTTTTTCTTTTTCCTCTTCCTTTTGTTTTTTCTTTTCCTCCTTCTCTTTCTCCAATTTCTCTTTTTCTTGCTGTTCTTTTAATTTCTTTTCTTTTAATGCCGATTCAGCTTTTTCTTTTTCTAGATCGCTTTCCTTTTTCTTGTCATCAGTCTTTTTAATGCTTTCGTTGTTATCATCGTCTTTCTTTTCTCCCACAACTTTTTTCTCTTCAACAGGATTATTATTTTCAGTCACGCTAGCATTTGCCTTATCGCTCACAATATTTGATATTTCTTCTTGTATTTTTTCACTATTACCAGATCCACTTAAATATTCTGCTATTTCTCCATTATTAAAGAACCCACCAATAAAAGGAATATTTTTAATAATATCTTTCACCGAACTACCGATGTACTTATCATACCAAGAGGCAGGAACCAAACCCAAATCAGGAACATTGTTTGAAAAAGAAACCTTTGTCTCAATAGGAGAAATAAATTTGTAACTTCCCGATAAACCATCCACCACATTACTTTTTAATTCTAAAACGAAAGGCTGTAATTTTTCACCATTTTCAAGCATATTTACAAAACCAAGAGCTAGTCCATAAGATACTTTTGAGTCTGGAGGTAATATTTCTTTCGGCGAATAAAATCTTATTTTCATAACCCCCTTTCCATTCTCTGTAGGCTGATAAACTATAATATACTGAAATATTGCTTCCTTATTGTCCTTGGAATTAACTCCTTTGATTGCCCCAAAGGCAACTTTTGTTTTATTGGCAAACAGTTTTTCTTTAGCTACCTTCACGGCCTCATCAACCGACAAGGTGTCTATTTTGTCTATTATTTGTCTTCCTAAATCATCTTTATCTCCTGGAAAAGACTCATTAATCAAGACTCTTAGCACATTAACCGCAACACCTGCTGGTAAGTCAGCCAAGGTATAATTCCAAAAATCAAAAACATTTGCATCGTGTAAAAAAGAAATTGCTGTTGATTCTTGAGGAGATAGATTGCTGGTTATAGATTCAGCCAATTTATCATTTAAGATAACTGGCATTTTACCTATAATCATTTTTGTTTTAATTTCCGAAAACTCCACATAATCTTCTTTTCCAAAATCAAGAAAATTAAAATCAAAAGCAAAAACTAATGTAAAAAATCCAAACAAGAATAAAAAAACTACACTCAAACATTTATTAAAAAATTTCATTTTAATAATATTTATTTTTAATAAATCCTCTAAGGAATTTATTACTTTCAACGCAAAATCCCGCCACAGGGCGGGATTTAAAATCCTCTAACTCAATCCTCTAATAATTATTTTAATACTAAAGAATTTAAAAATAGATCAAATTCTTTTTCGCACCTCTCTTTATCTTCACCAAACAAATATGTATCTATTTCATATGTATAATTATCCTTTGGGATTTTCATAAATATAACTTTTCCAGAAGTCACAGTTGTTTTAGGTTCAACAACTTGTTTCATTCCATATAAATCTCCAATCATTACTTTGCTTACATCGTAATAATTACCCACAAAGTAATCTGGATTATCTAAGGTTTCTTGTGTAAAATTCTTGTATCCATTTACTTTTTTATCTATTTTAACATTAAAATCTATTCCACAACCCTTTGAAGGGAAAGGGGTGTTGTCGTTGGCATGAAGAGGAACAAAATCTTTTGACACAATAGAAAAAGCAGAAAATGACCCCTCATAGACAATCCAATCTTTCGGAATCTTTACCGAAACCTTTGCTTTGTCGCTATCCATCCATACATCTCCTCCTTCCTCTCTTTTTGTGAAGTCAGAAAAAAATGCTTTTCTGCTACGAAATTCTTCTATTTCGGAAGCGGAAAGAACTCCTTCGTTTTTTTTCGCATAATAACTAGCAACTGCCCACCAGCCCAATAAAATTATTATTAAACCAGCCAAAATACTAATTAAAACAATTTTTTTCATTTTTATTAATTATAAATTTACTATTTTTAAATAAAAGTCCACAGGGCGGGATTTAAAATCCTCTAACTCAATCCTCTAAAATAATTATTTTAATACTAAAGAATTTAAAAATAGATCAAACTCTTTTTCGCATTTTTCTCTATCTTCCCCAAATAAATATGCCTCAGCCTTATAGGTGAAATTATTTTTTGGTATTTGAACTGTAACTATTTTCCCTTTATTTTTTTCAACATTTCCCGTAGATGTTTTTAAAGCATCAGAAAAATTTAATTTAATTTTTTCCTCCATTCCTTCTCCTGAAAAATAATTAGGCTCGTTTAATGCTTCTTGCACAAAATTTTTATACCCTTCTACTTTTTTATCTATTTGCACATTAAAGTCTATCCCACAGCCTTTTGAGGGAAAAGGGGTGTCAACATCTGTACGGAAAGGAACGAAATCTTTTGACACTATGGAAAGTGCGGAGAATGACCCCTCATAAACAATCCAATCTTTCGGAATCTTTACCGAAACTTTTGCTTTATCACTATCCATCCATACATCTCCCCCTTCTTCTCTTTTTGTAAAATCAGAAAAAAATGCTTTTCTATTGCGAAACTCCTCCACTTCCGAAGCAGAAAGAACTCCTTCATTTTTTTTACCATAATAATTAGACACTACCCACAAACTTAATAAAATTATTATTAAGCCAGCTAAAATACTAATTAGAAAAATTTTTTTCATTTTTATTATTATTTATTAATAACTATTTTTAAACAAAAAATCCCGCCACAGGGCGGGATTTAAAATCCTCTAAAAGTTTATACTAAAATTATAAATAATAGTTTTCAAAAAATCAATAGACAACAGTTGAAGTTGTATACTTCATTTGTTGCTGAGAAATTAAATAATAAAGCAAACGAAGTAAAACATTTATCAGCTCATCCTTTGACATACTGCTAAGAGGCTTATCTATTGAAATTGGCAATGTTTGAACCGTAGGAGAAGAAACAAAAGTAGAAGCACTAAGTGAATAATAATACTTACTAGAAGTTTCGGTATTACTAAAGGTAACAATAGAAGGGATAAAAGTAATAGACAAAACATCCTTTCCCATATTCTTAACTACTAACTCCCCCTCCTTAGTAACTGATGATAATCTTAAATAATCTACGATAACCTCGTCATTTGGTTTTTTGATAATATAATAAATAGAAGAATACCCGTTTGGAGATCCCTTAAACTTAAACTTTATATCTCCATTTCCCCCAATAAATTTTTGCCACTGGGCAGAGTAATTAGACAAACTTTGTCCCAAGAAAAGATTACTTTCTCCCGAAGCCGGTAAAAAATTATTCAAGGTAAGAACATGCATATCTTTTAAGGTTGCATCTTTAAAACAAAACTTTTCAGAAATCTTACAATCATTCAAAAAAACGGCCACACTGAAATCAGTAAATATTTTTTGAAAAGTTTCTTTATGTCCATTAGCAAGCAAAGCCTCATTTATGCTATCAATTCCAGTTTTCTTTGATTTCAAAGCATCAGTCAAAACCTTGATTCCGTATTTCTCTACCAAATAATTACCAAAAACGGAAACCATTCCATAGCTTGAAACGTCGTTGCCCCATTCGGTTAAAGAAGTTGATGGATTATTTACAAAAACATTAATCCTATTTTCCAAATAACTATTCTCTTTATTATTGTATCCGACATAAGAAACAGCATATTCCGACAAAGCCTCCGAGAGCCAGACATCCTCAGAATGTCCGCCCTGTCTCAGTTCTTTTTGATTTATTGTAATCAAATGCATATACTCATGAGTAAAAAACTCTTTTAAGTAATTGCTCTGTAAATAGTCAATATTTAAATAAACAATTTCTCTTTCGTTTGAAGCAGGATTAGTAAATCTACTATATTCATCAACATTTCTTACGTACCCCCGAGCACTACCCTTAAGAGGATAAAACAATACTGTAACCTTAGGATCATTGTCTATTCCAGGAGTGCTTTCTGTGCCAAAAGCACTATTAAGTTTTGGTTTAATATTTGAGACATATTCAGCATCAAGTCCGTCCAAGACAGAAAGGATTGCATTTTTTTCTGAATCTTTTTTATCGTTCCAAAAAGATTCTTCCAAATAAAAATACAGTCCACTTCCCGACTTGACCAAGACCGCATTGGTCTTATTAAGCCCAGAAGCACTGTACTGGGGCTCTACAATAAAAGAAACACGCTGACCAGTTGTGTCGGCGTTGGCTATAGGACAGAATCCAAAAAAAAACAGAAAGAGTCCTATTAAGAATGCTCTCCTTAAAATTTGCTTAATCATTATATATAATTTTACCACAACTGAATAATAATTCAAAATTTTACTCAACAACACAGAATTGTGGATAAATAAAACAAAGAGCCACAAAAACCTCACAAAGACTAATCAATCTCAGACCTTAAAATCTTTTTGTGGCCCTTCACTTATTACAACGTAAAATACTGATTTTTGTTACACCCCTTCATTAGAGAGTTTTCCTTTGGAGGTTGAACCTTTGGAGGTTGAACCTTTGGAGGTTGAACCTTTGGAGGTTGAACCTTTGGAGGTTGAACCTTTGGAGGTTGAACCTTTGGAGGTTGAACCTTTGGAGGTTGAACCT
>Ga0172381_10002317_pt1 | contig 21144 bp, 22 predicted proteins | sample Leawel6488metaG_FD_119754 | JGI IMG/M metagenome (GOLD analysis project Ga0172381, IMG submission 119754) | Leachate microbial communities from a municipal landfill in Southern Ontario, Canada - Leachate well 64-88 metaG | ecosystem: Engineered > Solid waste > Landfill > Unclassified | place...
CCATCCTCCTGCACCAGACGATTGGCCGCTGTGAAACGACTGGCAATTTGATTCAGAATCAACCGAATCAGCGGCTTTAACCGGTTTTTGTCTTCGGGCGAGGTAACTAGGTATAAAGACACCGGATCTTCGTGATCCTGAAGATCGATGATCCGGAAATCACTGAACTCGGTCCACCCGGCGACAATAGGATCACGATAAAGACTCAAGAAACTATTCATCGTACTGATCACGCCGGATTTTTCGTTGTCCGCCTTATTGAGCATCTCTCTGGCCGACTGCGCAATAACGGGATGCACCCTGGTGCTATTGCCACGCTGGTCTTTCCAGTGAAACTTGCCCGCAGGATCATGCTCGATCCGCATCATCCGCTCAAAAGCAACGTCTACATTACTCAATTCCGGGTCATTCAGGTAAGCGGACACACCGCGCATGGTTTTATCCGGCTGGGTGTACAACACATGCAGAATCACGGAAACCAGCAGCGCAAACCCCGTCTTCTGCCAGTGGTCATTCAGGCCCTTACCGTCCGGGTCGACGATCATGGTGGCGATGTTCATCACATCCTTGACTTCAAACTTGGTGCCCACCCGGATTTCTTCCAGCGGGTTGAAATGACAGTTTTGCGCCTCCTCGTGGTTAACGTCGTCATCGTTTTCCGTCGCGAACCCGGGATTGAACTTCAGGACCTTGCTGCCCATTTTGCGCCGATATCCTGCGGTCAGCGCATAATTTTCACCTTTAATGTCATGTACGACGACACTTTCCTTCCAGCCACCCAGCAGGGTAGGCAGCACAAGGCCAACTCCCTTTCCGGATCTGGTGGGCGCGAAGGCGATAATGTGCTCCGTGCCGTCATGGCGCAGGTACATCAGCGCCTTCCCTTCTTTATAACCTCCCACATAGCAAATTCGATCACTCTTCTTTTTGGTATCCGGAAGGAGGCTCATCCGCTCGACTTCTTCCCTAGTCGCCCAATGTGCGCTGCCGTGGATGTCATTTTCAAGGATCTGATCCTGCGCTTTTCCCGCCTTCTTGCTACCGATCCAGTAGCCGGCGCCGACGAAGGCCGCCGTAATGCCAGCGGCCGCCCAGAAGGCATCGGAGATCAGCGGGTATTTCGTGTAATATTCGAGGAACGGTTTGAAGAAGGGGATCAGGCTGTAGGCCTGGACACCTCCGATGAAAACCATGGGTTTGTACAGTGGCATAAAATCGTGGACTGTTGGCCCCAGGATGTGCGCCCCGACCGTACCGCCGACCAAGTTACCAATAATACCACCGAAGATGGCCCCGGTGATGGCGTCATGGGTCGCAAAGCGGGCTTTGCGCTGGGTCTGGTAGTCAAACAGATTCTGGTCTGGCCGGTGCGCCTGATTCTTCTTTGCCATAAAAATACCCTCTGACGATGGTTGTCATGAGGGTATAGCCCGGCGCCATGAGAGATAGTCTGAATCCACTACTGGCGGTGGCCTATTGCGTCAGAATCAACCGCAAAGCTTCCAGCACCGCATCACCGGATAGTTCCATATCGGCCCTACCCGCTTTTTCCAGCAACCCTGCTGCGATCTCCTGCGGTACCCGGACGACAATCAGCGGTGCGTAGCCGTCGGCGGCACTGGATGCCGTAGCCGCATCGCGAATGGGCGTACTTTCTCGGGCGCTGGCCCCCTCAAAGGTCGCTGTCCCTCTGGTTTCCGTCCCCGCATTGACCGCTGGCCGGGTGACTTGTTGGGCCATTTCCCCAGCTCGGCGCGCCGCGAACGCCGCCTCCTGTAGTTCTTGGGCATCGCCCATGCGTTCAAAAGTGCCCTCGGCATCACCAGAATCAGGAAAGAAAATGGGGCGTCCTGCGGCAGCCTTACCATAATCCTCCTGTGCGGGATCTTCGCGAGGACCGTCCTCAACGGATTCCTCTGAATGGGTCACCGAAGGCAGGACATAAGCCTCCGCAAGACTCATCCCCGCACGAACACGAGTGGCGATGCCCCGCTCCTCCGGTTTCTCGCTTTGCACGAAGTCCCTGACTTTGCGCAAATCCTCCAGCGATAATCCACGGTCCTGCAACTCCAGCTTGACCTCTATCTCGTAACGGTCCTCTTCTTCCACCAGCAGATTGCGCGTCAGTGTCTCACCCGCCTGAACCCGTGCGGACACCCGATCGATAACCACGCATTTATTGGCATCACGAGACCATGCCAGCATGCGAGCCATTTCATTGCTGCCGATCTCATCCATGGATACACCCAGCCGTTCGGCCATGGCCTGCGCTTCCGGATTCGCCCGGGCCAACAGGTTCTTGACCCAGGTCGCCGAGCGGCCAAGGCGTCTCGCCAGCGCTTCCTTGCTCAGCTTGGTGTCATCCAGCAACCGTTGCAACGCATTGCCAATATCTTCCGGACTCATGTCAGAGCGTGCCAGATTTTCCACGAGCTGCATCTCAAGCTTATCCGAGTCGCTCGCCGGCTCCAGGATGTGGACCGGAATGCGCTCCAGGTCATACCCCCTGCGCCTGCAAGGTTCACCTCGATTCCTGGCCAGCTTGGAGGCGCGCCACCGGCGCTCGCCGGTGACTATCTGGTACTTCCCTTCGCCCAGCGGCTTGACCGATATCGGTTGCAATACGCCGTGCTGCAGAATGCTCTCCGCCATCAATGCCAAGTTCTCATCGATCGCACCACCTTCGGTAAATTTACGCGGCTGGTCCGGATCGGGCTGGATGTCATCCAGCGGCACAAAAAGTGCGGTCACCGCCTGTGCGGCCTGATTTTCCTTCCGCTGCTTTTTTGACGTTTCGCCGACGCCCTGGACGGCAGCTCCCAAGGCGTCTTCCAAACTGGCCATAATCGATTTTTTCACGCCACTTCCTCCCCGGCATAGTCACTATCAGCTTCCGAAGCTTCCTGTATCAGGCGTTCACAGGCAGCCCGCCATACGTCTGCCGCCGGATCTTTGGGTGCATATTCCCAGATCGACTTGCCATTACGTAATGCGTGCTTCACGACTTCCCGGTCCGTCAGCACTTCTGGGAGCAGTAATTCGCCCAGCTTGGGCCGTAGCCCTTCGATGATGGCCTTTTGTGTGCCGGACACGACCTTGTGCAGATTAACCAGAGCGCGCAATTTCATGGATGGGCGTCTTTTTTTGAGGTCCTGCCAGCCCATGATCATGCTGACCAGACCCTGTGTGCCCAGCGCGTCCGCGGTGAACGGCGCTACCTGCAGGTCCGACATCATCAATGGAACCACCTGACGTACACCAGGCGCCGGCGGCGCATCCACAATCACACAATCGAAACCGTAATTTTCCAGGCGTTTTAGCGCTAAGATCCCCTCCTGCACGTCATCGTCCACCGCGTCAATTTCGTCAGATGATTTTAGTAGCTGAAAGCCAAACAGGCTCTCCGTAAAAACCGGTTCACGATCTTCGTACCACAAATCCAGCGCCGTGTTCTCTTTGGTGCGATGGGCATTCTGGTCCCCCGTCGCCAAAAATGACGCAGATCCTTGTTGGTCCAGATCCACCAGCAAGGTTTTGAGACCTGCGGCATGCGCCGCCGCAGCAATGTGCAGGGCAATGGTGGTCTTCCCCACGCCGCCCTTTTGATTGGCTACCGTAATCGTTTTCATGTGGAATGCTCTCCCTGCTTGCGCAAAATCTCTTCCCTGCGACGGCGCTCCTGGACGGGTGGATACTTGTACCACGTCCACCAGTACAAAAGGGTATAGCTCAAGGATGATAGGGATACGTTTTCCTTGATAGCCAAACGCTCCAATTCAGTGGCCAACTCTGCGGGAATGCGGATATTCACCTGCATCCATCCGGTCGCCTGCTTTTCGCCAATAGCTTCCGACATGGTTTGTGTGAGGCCTTTGGTAGGCCGCCACGAAAGACCATACTCCCACGGTCTTTCCTGCAGAAACTGCGTGGCCATGTCCTTGTACATCTGCTTGAGGGAAATACCCAAGGCAAAGCCCAGCGCCTTGCTGTACAGATGCATCTTGACCGGCGCGCGCGTCGGGATCTCCGCATACTGCCGCTTGCTACGCTTGTCGGTGAAGATTCTCATCCCGTGCTCCGTTATTGCTATAGCAGTAACTTAGTCTCCGACATCTCTGTTGTCAATGGCACAATGGTGTTAGGGGTGCTATCGACTTCCGAAGTTGTTTCTACGTCCGGCCAGACAGCACGCAAGGGCCGGGGAACGCCACATCCATCTTGTTGGAAGCGCCTCTCGGGCGGGCATCAAATTTCCAACCCACCGACCCCCAGTGCTTTTGAAATGATCCTTTGTGGGCGAATTTCTGTGACTTTAGAAGATTGTCTGATCAGTGTTTCCATGTCCTTCTTCGAAAGTGTTTCCAGATCACCATCCTTGAAGTAAGTGAGGGCGGCGAGGCAATCCATGGGCGGAAATGTTTTCCCGAACATTGAAGAGGCCGAGCCTACCCCTTTTTCCAGAGACACGCCGCTTCTGATCATCTCGGCAATATCCATATAGTCTTTCTTTTCGGCGCGCTGCAGAATGACCTTGAGTTTGGTGGCCATCAGGTCGTCCAGGGATGCCACGGGAAGCTCATTGCCATTGGCTATCAGAGGGGCGCCTACCCGTCCGAAGGCTATGCCTCCAAACATGGATATTTTGACCTGCTCTTTGTCGACCGGGTAGGCCATGGTGAGGGTATTCTCGGACGCCTGGATAACCTGAGCCCGCTTGAGGAAAGGCATCTTCCTAAGAATCGCGCTTTCATTGAGCTTACTGTCAGTAAATAGGTCAAAATCGACGGATTGCCTGTGTCCGAGTTGTAACGCAATGGCGGTTCCGCCATATAGCGTGAAGCCCATTTTTGCTGCTGGCTTCAGCAATGACCACACCTCTTTCTGGCTGTCCGGAAGTATTTCTGTTCGTGGCTGAAACTTTTTGAATGTGCTCACTGAAACCTCCTGACCGGCAGCGTGGGTATATCGCCTTCGCTCTGCGCCAGACCCAGCCGGTAATGCCAGAAATTCCACATGCGCGGCGTGAACCACCCCGCTTCGGCATTCTTCAGGGCATCGACAAGCTTTTCTGGCCCAAAGGTGGTTTCCAGTCGGCGGGTATCTTCCCAGTCGCCTAAATTCATAACCTGAGCGATCAGGCGACGTTCATACTGGAGTGCATCGTCAGGCGTCTTCCACCAGATATACTTGGTGAAGTCGCGTAATGCCTGTTGTTGTGCATCCACCCCAACCTCCCACCAGCAGTCGACAACCTAACGGACATTATACCACCTTCCTTTTGCGCATCGGAGTGTCAATTGGCCCGATTCCAATCTCTGTCGAATTGGGCCTGCAATTCCCCAATGTCACGGCCACCCAGCAGCAGCCCCATTTCGCGATTGGCCATCAGGCTGGTCCGACTAAAATTCTCTGAGCCGACGAAGGCCTCAGATCCACCAACGATCATCTTGGCGTGCATGTAGACCGAAGACCGGGGCATCAACCGAACCTGTACACCGTGCGCCCGCAGAAATGCCACATCCCGTTTGCCCGTTGTATTGATGCTGGCGGGTAGGATGACCCGGGCAAGTGCGCCTTTGGCGGAGATGGCGTCCAGAGTGGGCGCATACGGGCCTAACTCCTCACTCTCAATGTCCACCGGTCCCGGCTGGTCAATGATCCCAATGATTTGCGCTGCGGATGTGCCAGGAGACAGAACCAGCACTTGATGGACGTATGCGGGTGCATGTCGGTTATGCCAGTCCGCATTGAATACCGCGTTGGCCGCGTTCACCACCTGGGCATTGCGGGTCACGTAGAGGTATTCGCAGTTCTTGTGCCCCAGCGCGGACCAATCGAAATTGGCGGTACCGATCTCGCATTCGTGGCCACTGCAAAGATATTTCGAGTGCTGGAAAGCGTAGTGTCCACCGTGGGAAGTGAAACGATATGGCGCCAGATGCAGCGTCGCTCCGGTGGCTTTTATGGCCGTTTCCTCTTTGCGCACCATCCACGGCCTTATCCCGTAAGGCTTGCCCTCGATGATGACGCGCACGTCGACGCCTCTGGCATGGGCGGCTTTCAGGGCGGCGAGAATGGGCCGGTCGGCGAGGTAATACACGCCAGCGCTGATCTCGCGCCGCGCGGACTGGATGACCTGGATGATGGGTGCGGGGCCTGCGTTTGGTTCAATGTAAAGGGGCATTATAATTCCTCCAGAGTTGCGTCCTGCAAGGAGTCAGCTCGCCATTTGAGGTAATCCAGTACATCCAGGAAGCCCGCCGCCGCCGCGTTGTGCTCGATAGTCCAGCGGGTTTCCCCATGCTGAATATAAGGCAGCCAATTTTCCGGAATGTCTTCCGCTTCTCCAACTTTCCCTGCCGTTACCGATTCCTGATTACGCGTCCACTCACTCCACTCTTCCTCGTATCGGTCCATGTCCGCATCCATTTCGGCGGTAATCTCCTGCATGCAGGTAGCGGTAAACCCATTCTGGTCGATCACCGGCTTCTCCCAGAGTTTTTGCCGGACCGCCTCCGCCAGACACTTCGTGGCCAGTTCCTCATGTTGATCCAGCCATTCCACTGCTGCCCTATCGAAAACTGATTCCGGCAACTCCAGCCATTCAGCGTATTCGGTGACCCGTTCTTTCAGTGTGACCTCCTGCCACATCGCATTCCAATCTTCACCTTCCAATCGCTCTTCAATACCTTCTTTAATACCTTTTGCACGCGTGCGGTCCATATCTTCGGCCCACTGCTTTTCCGAATCCCGCACCAAGCTCTCCCACGCCGGTGGGGGCGGGCACAACCCTGCGTTGATCAGGCGGCTATTTTCGGCATCTATCCACTGCATATCAGACTCGACCTGCATGGATACATCCAATGCCAGGCGTAGCATGGCATCCTCAGATGAGACGAGGCCCTTTCCCAGGCCATTTTTGACACGTCCGTTACCCATACGCTCCTGCAGTAGGCGTTCGCGCCAGGCTACACCAGACGGCTTTTTACCCGCATTCTCCATGCTGGAAGTGTATTTTTTGAGCCAGATGTACAGGAATTTCTGACGCACGGCCGCGTGCTCCAGCACCAGGTCGTGAAACCGCTGATAAAACGCTTCGTCATGTCCGCAGGAGAGGCTATCGCCTTGATGGGCGATTTCGTGTTCTACCAAGCTGAAGATTTTCATTGCCGTTTCTAACGGCTTGGTTTTCAGCGGTAACACCTGTTTCCGGTCGATGGCGATATATGCCGAACCGTCAGTCCATGCTTCAGCGGTATTGGAGTCACCCAAAAACACACGAAAGCGGATGCCGCCCTGAGTCAGTCGCCCATACCAGAATTCTCCCCCCGTACAAATGGCCGCATACTGTTCCAGACACCATTTCAAGGCGACCCATGCCCGCCGGGTTTCCTTGTCCAACGTGTTATCCGGAGCAAGGGCAATCCGACTTTTAAATGCTTTTTTGAGCACGTCAAATGACAGCAGCGTAGGTACTGAAAGATGGTTGAGGCCCCAATACTGGATATCATTGGTGGCCACATGCTCCCGCAAATTGTCCTGTATGCGCCCAATGGCTTCCACGAAATCCAGCGCATTGTACAGGCCAAAGCGGGAGAGCGTGATGGGATGCACGAAAACCGCCGTACCGGATGCTGCCATGGCTTCGGCCTGGGGGATGTCCCGTTCGTTTTCAACGACAGCAAAGCTGTTGTTCTGGGCAATGCCTTTGTGGTAATTGCAATGCCGACACAGGAACTCGTCCATGGAATAGTGCTTTTTCCCGGGAAGAATGGTCACCACAGGTTCTTTATCATAAATCCGGTGCAACTCCGGATCACCGGATAACAGCGCTCGTGCGCACCGCTCCCGATAGGCTTCCGTTTTGCGTTGGGCATTGCTGTTGCCGGAGACGCGGGCGGCCAGCGGCGCGAATACCTTGGCGATATGCTTCCAGATCGGATCGGTTTTACGCAGGATTTCGGTGCGGGATACGTTGAGGCCGATAGCCTTTTTGGAGACGATCAGCCCGCCTGCACCCCAGATGTGCCCGGGGTCATGCCGGACCAGTACGCCCTGGTTGTAAATGGCCACAGCGCCTTCTTCCTTGGCCCGGTAGTAGCCAAAGTCATCCACCTTGTCCCATTTCTCCAAAGCGGGGTTACGGGTGATGAACTTGCCGTTCAGGGTGATCTCGATGGGGGTGTATCGTACCAGGTCACGCACCTCCTGGATGGCCGCCAGGCGTTCCTGTTCAGACAGTGGTTCATACCAAACGCCGGTGATCCGGCAGCCCGGTACTTGTTCCGGCAAATCCTCCAGATCGTAGGCGTATCCCATTTTTTGAGTATCCACTGTCATTTGCCAGCCATGCGATCGCCAGATGGTGCTTGCATGCGCCATGATCTGCCCGCGGCCCAGGCGAAAGCGGCCATAGGTGGCGTCTCCTTCTTCGTGTGGGGTACCAAAACGGCCGAAATAACGTAGGACATCCTCACGAGTGGCAAAGCCCGCACCGTCGTCGATACAGGTGAACCCCTTACTGTCCATGTTCAATGACACCGTTGTGGCCTTCGCGTCGATCGAGTTCATCAGCAGCTCGATAATGGCCTTGCCGATGGATCCCGCCTGGCTGTAGATGATGTGGTGGATGATCTGGGGGTCCAGTTCAAAAGCATAACGCGTAACGGCATTTTCCGAATCAACAGTCAGATTGTAGCGTGACATTAAAAACCATCCTTATGCGGCGCATCATGATGAATAAAGCTGCGCCATGCGTTTTCCAGGGTATGCAGGTCGTGATATTTGAGACGGCTTTTGCATGCCAGCGCTGCTGGCTGCGATACTGGCGCAAGCGCTGAAGCTGCTGGCCACCCCTTCCTCCCTGTAGATTACAGATAAGTTCAGCGCGTTTTCAGCAAATGAAGCCTCTTTTCTAATGCGGTTATATCTTGTTCAAGCTTACAGAGTTGTGTCTGATATATGCGTTGCGCTTGTCCCCCGGTGTTAGGATTATCGGCATCGTCAGCCACAATAAAATCTACTCCATCTGGTGAAAAAAACAGATAGTATTGTTTTCCATTGACATCATAACGTAAGAAATGTTTACCATTGGTTTCTTCGTGAACGGATATTCTCTTTAACTCGTGGATAATAGAGGTGTCCAGAGTGTTGCCTTTTCTGTCTTTGTCATATTCTATGCAAAGATATCCCGTCGCCATATTAGTCTCTCTGTTTTCCTAAAAAACCAAAAGTCCGTTTTTGTGGTGCCAAATCAAAATCTTCCGGCATCAACACAAATGCGTTAGCCAATGGGTTCCGCGCAACCGCGCGCCGCACCGCATCATCCAGCCGCCAGGCTATATCCCTGAGCGATTCCATCTTGGCAATTTCACGCGCAATATTCGTGTCGTACAGATTGAATTTGAATTCCGGCGGCACAGGGTAAAGTGCCAGATCATCTTCCATGCGCATTTCATCCCGGATTTTCCAGGCATACTCCGCTACCATGCGCAGAACGACATCGTATTTCTGTTGCTCTGTCGGCGGGGTAATCTGCACCACCTGGAACCGTGAAAGCAATGGCTCTGAAATGCCTTGCAAACTATTGGCGGTGGCGAAGAACGACATGTAAGAGATATCCCAGGTCATGCCCCTGATGAACTCATCACGGAAGCGTTTGGATGTGGCTTTTTCCAGGAGAGGGAGTAGTGCCGTATTAAGGGGATAGCGCGACTCTGTGCTTTCCTTGTCTATTTCATCCAGCACGATGATGGGGTTGGCGATAGGAAAAGGAAACCCAGCATGGAAGTCCAGCATGGTTTCCACGATGACCCCCTGTTTGGATTGCCTCCATGACGAATCAGACCCTGTTAATGTCCACCCCGCAGATACCCCGGAGACATCGACAAACCGGATACGTACATTGAGCAATTCTGAGAGTTTATTCAGATAGCTGGTTTTTCCTATGCCATGCTGACCTACGAGCAACAGGGGTGGAATATGAATGGGCAATCCGAATCTTCCGCAAAACAACAAGTGATTGCAGATGCCTTCAGTGACTTTAATCATCCAGGGGAAAAGATTCTGTAATGCGCTGGATATATCGGCAACATACGTTATCCACCATTGGTCGTCCCCAAGGTTTTCGGCTGTTCCCAACCTTTGCAAGGGCAGCACTCCATCGGAATTGGCCACTATTTGCAGCATGTCATGAAGAAATGTCGCCACTCTGTCATTGTCGGAATCCATTTCAAACCGACCTGTAGCCATGGTTTTCCAAATGCAACAAGGCGGATGGTCCGTTTTGTGTTCGTCAAAATAATCACATACCATCACCAGCTCATCGTTCATCTCCAGCTGCGATGGCCTTTTCGCTGAAGCTTTTAACGCTTTTATATCGGCAACATCAGCAGTGCCGCATGCATCCGGTAAATGATCATCGTCAGGTGTCATAGCGATGACAGGATCTATGGATTCCGCTAGTGATATAAGCTCTTCCAACCATGTATCAATGGGCAATTCTGACGATTTACTGTTTGTCATGATGGTTCCCATAGGTTTTCTGCGTGGTGCAAATCAAATTCCATCCATGGATGGACAGGCACCACGATGCCTTGGTCGTGTTCTGCGATGCAGGACGCCCTGTGTGGCTATAGGTGTTCAGGGCCGCTGATGGCACCGGAGGCCTGGCTGGAGAGGTGGCAACACCGAACACAGGGTGTATCCGTGGCACCCCAATATAATCATGTGATGCGGCGGCGGCAGACATTACGTGTGAATGGATAGTGCCGGGACCGTTAACGGCATTGTTGTTGTCCTCTGCGTCCATCACTGCCCAGACCATGCCGAGCACTCCGAGGGCGAACACCATTGCCAGAATCAAAGGCTTGGTCTGATGCCTTACTAACCGTGGTTTTTCCGTCACTTTTGCACTCACATATTCCGTCATGCCGCACTCTCCTTTAACGCTTCCCCATGCAGGGTGCAACCCCGCAAATAATCCTGTAGCCACGCCGGGTCACCCCACTTACCATTGCGCACCATGCAGACCAGAAGTTTTTCCACTGCACTACCGGGCACGGCATCCACCCATGCGTGGAAATCAGGATCTTCGTCCTTTGCAGGGGGCACCCCGTAGGCGTCAATCAGTGCCCCCATGGAGGCGGAATATCCCGCCACCAGGTGCCCGGCATCGACGAGCCGGAAAATGCGCTCAGCGATGTGCTGCAGATTAGCCATTGCCTTTTCCTTTCCCCTTTTTCGACCGTGTTGGTGTTTTTCCGCCACCGCCTGCTCCGGACGCCGGACGAGCCTCGCCTACATTGATCCGGGTTTTCTGGGCAACCTGTATCAGCACCTCAACAAAACTCTGTTGTTTCTGTTCAAAGAGGTCTGCCCGCACGCGACCATCGGCAATGGCGCTCAACACGTCTTCCCACTGCGCCGTTGTGACCGGGTCGGTCAGCACCTTGGGTAGCACATTGACCAGAGCTCTACCGATACTGGTGCTCTGGAGCGCCTTGCTCTTGCGCTCGATAAATCCGCGCTCAAGCAACTTCTCGATCATTGACGCGCGAGTGGCCTCGGTCCCGAGACCGGACGTTTCCTTGAGCTTCTTTTTGGCTTCAGGATCCTCGACATATTTGTGAATGCTGGACATGGCCTCGATAAGCGTGCCATCGGTAAACCGTTTCGGCGGCTTCGTCTGCTTGGCCTGCACATCGCTGGTCACTACCGGCAACGCATCCCCTTTCAGGACCACGGGCAATCCCTGCTGATCGTCCTCATCACCGTCTTCGGAAGCTGATAACGCGTATATGGCCTTCCAGCCCGCCGATACCGGCACCTTGCCGTTGGCTTGCCATCTTTGCGTGGCGCAAACGAGGACAATCTTCGTGGCCCGGTATACATAAGGTGGGTAGAACTGTGCGAGATAAGACCGAACAATCAGGTCATAGACCTTTTGCCGGGCCTCGCCGAGCGTCCCCTCCACCTCACCCGTGGGGATGATGGCGTGGTGCGCCGTCACTTTGCCGGTATCCCAGATACCACTTTTCAGCTTGATATCTGCCTTGGCCACCAATGGGCCATACGCTGGATGCTTCGCCAACGCCGACAGTACCCGCCCCGACTCGGCGAACTGTTCTTCCGGCAGATACCGGCAATCCGTTCTGGGGTAACTGGCGGCCTTGTGTTCTTCGTAGAGCGCCTGGGCGCAGTCCAATACCTGTTGCGCGCTCATCCCGAACTTTGCGGAACAGGCCTTTTGCAGTTCCGCTAATGAAAAACCCAGCGGGGCCGACTGCTTCAGCTCCTTGCTTTGGAAATCCTCTACGATCGCTTTTCCAGCCCCCTTCGCGGCCGCCGCGAGGGTGTCCGCAACCGATTTGTTCGTCAATCGGTTCTCTTCATCCAGACCCGGTGCCCCCTCGACGGGCACCCAGGCCGACCAGAACGATGTCTGGCCTTTAGCCGCCTGGATGCGGGGCACGAAAAAGTCCTTGGCCTTGAACTGCTCGATGGCCTCATCCCGGCGCACGATCAGTGCCAGGGTGGGCGTCTGCACCCGACCGATGGACAGCACGCCGGAGCCCGCATTGACCAGGGTAAATGCGCGGGTCAGATTCATGCCGACCAGCCAGTCCGCCCTACTGCGCGCTTCCGCAGCGGCGGACAGGTTTCGGTACTCCGCGTTATCCTTGAGGGACGCCAACGCCTTGCGCACCGATTGTTCGTCCAGCGCCGCCAGCCAGATCCGTTTCGTGGGACCTTTCCAGCCCATTTCTTCCAGTATCTCATCCACCAGCAACTGGCCTTCGCGGTCCGGGTCGCCGGCATTGACCACGGTATCCGCTTGCTTGAGCAAGTCCCGAATCACCTTGATCTCCGCCCTGGCGTCCGCCTTGGGTAACTTGATCCACTGCTCGGGGAAGATGGGCAGATCCTGCAAACGCCATCGCTTTGTTCCTTTGCTGTTCAATGGCACGTCATCAGGCGTGTAAAATTCTGGATCTGCTTGCTCAAAAATATGGCCACGTGCCCAGGTGACGATATTCCCGCCGCCACACACAATATGTCCGTTGCCGGATTTATGCGGCCCCGGCAGGTACTGCGCAATGCCTTTGCCAAGCGAGGGCTTTTCGGCGATATAGAGTTGCATCAAAGATCACTCCCTTTGTTTATCGCGGTACTAAGCAGGTATTGCACCAAAGCCGAAATACTGGATCCGTGCGGCAACATCTGCAGCCTGCGCATGGTGACTTCATCCATGGCGATATTCACGGGGTGCAAGTCCAGGGGCGGATTACTGCGGCTGCGCCGCTTCGCGCGTTCCAACAATTCCTTATCGCCCAGTTCCTGCATGGATCTTGATACCCGCCTGCTCCGCTCCGGCATGGGCGGGAGCCCATCTGGAATCGCATCGATATCCAATCTCACAACGACGTAACTTTGCATCACTTATTCCTTTACCGGTACGGATTGATCATCGCCGCCAGCGCCGGGGCGGATGGGGTCGCGGGGGCTTCCTGCGGCGCCGGGTTGTACGTTCCCGGGAATACCAGGTCCTTGGTCACCACGACCTCGAACGCATACCCGGGACGGATTTTCAGGGTCGGCGAGACGTTCATGCCCTTCTGCAGTATTCCCGCTTCCGCCTGTCCGAAGGTTTGCGACAACGCCTGTTCGCTATCAGACAGCGCCTGATTGCCGGTAACCCCCGTAGTATTGGTTGACGTACTGGTTGGCGAGGCTATGGCCATGCCGACATTGATCAGCGACATCAGCAAGGCGTTTTTGAAGATGGCCCAGGTGTGGTTATCCACCTCGTCATGAAACCCTGAGAAACCATGTGGGCCCGCCCCCGGCATGGCGCCTAAATTGATATACGTACCGTTCGGAAAGATGACCCGTTCCCATCCCATGGCAACACGGGTCTGCCCGGCAATGACCTTGCTGGCATAGATGCCCACAAGCTTGCTGCCCGCAGGAATCAGCAGGTAGGCGCCGCTGTTGCTGTCGTAGACTGGATGCGCGACCACCGCGGTGACCTGACCAGGGATATCCGAGTCGATGCCCATGCTGAGAATCGCCGGGATCACACTGCCTTGCAGCAGTTCATACGGTGAGGCTTCCTTACGCACCAGGTGCTGGTCATAAACGCCCACGCCGGATTCCGCATGGCTCTTCGGGGCGGGAACCGCCGGCTTGACCGGGAATGGCTCCCCGGTCGCTGGCGAAATTCCCGCATTCGCGGAACCCCTTGTAGTGGGCCAGGGCACCATGGCGGATGATTGGCCGCCCGCCAACGACGTCTGCAACGCCTGTACCTGCGGGCTAACCGGTTGCGGCTGCGGAGGTGGCGCATGCCCTCCCGGCGCCCCTTGTCCAGGACCCGGCGCGGACGGCGATGAAGATCCACTTTTGGAATGCGCCATTGCCGCCGAAACGGCACTGGATGTCGGAGCCACAGGAGGCGGGGCGGCGGCGTATTCAGGATGCGAAGACACCGGACCAATTTTCTTGACCACACGCTCTGTCGCCTTGTGCGATGCTTCGTAAGATCGATATTCGTTGAATGCGAAATACAACGCGCCGGCTGCAACCAAAGCTATCCAGAGCGGCTTTTTATTGATGAAGGTCGCCATCATGCCGCCGTCTGGTTTGATGTCGCCCCTCAGGAAACCAGGTGCCTGCTGATCCTCGTCGGCCCGTGCACTCGTGCCGTTGGAGGGGTTTCTTTCCCAGAATTTCCAGTTCATCCGCAAGCCCCTTATCGGTGCGTAATCTTTACGACCTTGCCGGCGCTGCCCTTCCCGGCCAGCAACAAGATCTGATGCGGAACGGAGTCGACAATGAAATAGTGATCCCGGTATTGCCAGTTGATGATCGCGGGTTGCCCGGCGCTGTTTTCCGCCATGATGGTCGGCATGCCGCCACGACTGGCTTGCCCGGAGGGCATCTGGATGTAGGTGTGCGTACCATCGTCGAAGACTCGCACCGGCCGAATGTTCCCGCACGCGCTATCGCTAAACCATCCACCGCCTGCGCAATGCGTCTTCCAGCGAAAATCGAGGTCGGCCGCATTGAGGTTGGGTAGTGTGGCAATCGTCTCGGCATCCGCTTTGGCCTTGGCCGCCTGCACACTTGCGGTCTGCAAATGCCAGGTGGATTGAATATCCTGCGGATAGTAAAAACCCACTTTCGGCGTGTACTTCGAGTGGTCTGACACCAAGTTGACGTAGTAGATCAGCGGTTTTCCGGACTTACTGGTCGCCGTGATCATCAGGTTGGTGTGGAGCCCTGCAAAACGGGGGGATATGGTGAGAATGGGCGTATTCCCGGCCATGGCCTGATGCAAGATCCACTCAGCGGGTGCGCCGATATCCAGTTGCTCCGGGTGACACCCCGCCTGCAACTCGACAATGCTGATGTGCAATGGTGACGCTACGACCGTAGGCCAGGAACCGCCATAAGGGTACAGAATGGTCCCATCGGACCCCGCGATGGGGGGCAGGTTGTTCAACTTTCCGGATGCATACGCTTGCGTGAGCGATTTCTCAGCATCCGCCCTGGTACGGAAACTCATCTTTGCGGAAGGCGGGGCGGCAACGATCTTCCGCCATGTTTGGGCGTCGTTCACGTCCGCACCGGAAGCCGCAGGGCCGCTCTGAATGGCCGGCACCTGATGGTCACTTCCCGTTTTCGGCACAATGACACCGGCTACCGCCAATCCAGGCAGAATCGACAGTACAACCAGCGTAGCCAGTTTCCGCAGTGGTTTGTCGGCGTTCATAGGGTCGGATTCCAGTTGAAGGTGGTCACATAAATACCAAACGGATTGCCGGCGAGAACATTCGGATTGTTGCCGGGCTTTATGACCGCGTAATTAATAATGCCCTGATAATGTTGCTTGTTGGCGATGCCACCGTTCCCGTCATACTGAGTCTCGGTCCAATCGATTTGAAAAGCGCCACCCGTGGACTTAAGTTTGCCGATGGGCAGGGCCGAAGTGATTTTCACGGTTCGCCCACCCAGCCGCTTGGTGTAATCGATGTAAGGCGAATGCCGCTTGAAATAGGCGTTGATCAGGTCTTCGCTCTGCTTGTCCACATAGTGATAGCTGTCGTCGATCAAGGTCTTTTCCGTAGGCACGGACGGCGTCCTGGACCGGACCAGCCAAATCCAGTGTGTGAGAACATGGGCCACGATGGGCTGCTGATATGTGCCGGCGTCCACGGCCTGCGCCAGATGAACGGACGCGCCGAGTTTGTTGACCTCGACCACATAGGGCACCACATGCACCCGGTCCGCTTCGTAGATCATGCCCGCCCCGAAGCATGCCGCGATGCCGACGGCCGCGAAAGCCATCATCCGCCAGTTCTTCGCCCGTGCAATGTTGTCCCCATCACGCTCCAGCCATTCCCGCCTGGCCGCAAGATAGCGTTTGTCCTGTTGCTGGTTTTCGTCGCTCATTTCCGCCTCGACCGTCTCTCGTTATTATGGGTATAGCGGCATGACTGGAGAGATAAGGGCATGCTTCCATGCCCCATCCTCAGCGCATTGTCGGCTCAATCATCCAGGTGCTTGGTACCGCCACCAGGAGCGGATACGCCGCCCGCGCTGCCTTCGCCGGGGGAGAAGTGTTCATGAGCCTTGTTCATTCCGTCATATACGTTTTTTGCAGCATCCTGTGCACGCTCCCAGGCGCTTTTCGGGCTCCCGCCAGAGGAACCACCAGCGGGTGCAGGGTTGCCGCCCGATTGGCCGCCTGCCGGACTGGAGGTTTGCGGAGCATTCGATCCACTACTTGTGGGGGCGGGCACCCCCGTGTCCGGGGGCGGCGTATATTTTGGCGTTGGAACGCCCGCCGCCGCATCTGCTGGAGCGCCGGTGGCGGCAGATGGTGACATCCCACCCCCTCCTCCTGACCCGCCATCGGCTGCAGATCCGCCGCCTACTCCGGCACTCATACCACCAGCCGATCCAGCCGTGACTCCCGCCGCACCGACGACCGAGGCAGCGACTACTCCGGCACCCGCAACAGCTGCTGTTTTCATGATAGCGCTGTTCATCTCCTGACCGGTCAGGCTGCTTGAGCCGGACAATATGCTGCTGGCAATATTGGGCAGCTTCTTTGCGAGCACGGCCAGGACTATGGTCGCGCCCATGGCCGCCACCGCATTGAACAGGTTGCTGCTCCCTTGAGAAAGCATCTGCACGATTTGCCCCTCAACCTTGGTCACCACCACGCCAACAAATAACGTGATAATCATAAGCCTCATTCCCACACTGATGGCGTAATCCAGATAAGGCTGCACATATTTCGCGGTCCACCGCGATCCGCCGCCGGCCAGCATGACGACACCGCCAGAAATCACAATGAATGCCTCTATTTGAACCACCAGATATTCTATGGCGACAAAAAGCATTGCGAAAAAAAACATGATGCCCACAGCGAACATGATGATCAGTGTCGCCATATCGTTCACGCCCGTCACAGCGGCCTGTCCCGGATGGAAAAGGATTGACCAGACACCTGGTGCGTTTTGTACGATGCCCGTCGCGCCGCCGGATACTATGTTCACAAATCCGGCACCACCATCCGCCACGATTTGTGATGGCGAAATATGGGCTACCCCACCGGCATTCTGCCCGATATCCACAAAGGTGTTGATGATATCCGGTATCCAAACCCCTGAGTTCAGCAAGAGGGCCAGAAAAAATCCCAGCGTAATTATCTTCTTGACCAGCGAGGGAATTGCGTCCTCGAACGTTTTCCTGGATAACAGCCATGTAGCCCCCAACCAGGTGATTTCAATGAGCGCAAGGACTGTGAACGTATTCACCGCCACATGATAGATGGGGTTGTACCAACTGGATATCGCGGAGCCAAAGTCAGCCAGGATGTTATCGAAAATCCCCGTGCTGGTGTTGGACATTTGCAGGTTGGCAAAAGGGTTGCCCGTCGGCGACGTGGTGACAGGTGCCGCCAACGCCAATGCCGGGGCCAATATCGATACCAGACCCACAAACCACTTACAGCGGTTCTGGAGACTCATGGCTGCCCCCTTACGGTTTCATTGTGGGTAACTGCATGGGGGGAATAGGCACATTACCGGACGATATCGCCATACCCTTATCTTTGCTGGAGCCAAATAGAAAACGGCGGTTGGCTTTGACCTGTAAATCGTGATAAGCGGTCGCCGCCTCTTTACAGGCGTGTATCCTCTTGGTGGCCGCTTTGCCATTTTTCAAGTAATACGCGCGGCACCAGTCAATTTGCGCGGACATCGATTTCTGATGTGCTTCAAACCACTTCACGTCATGCCCCGCGTAAGGTCCGTGATCGACAGCACAACCGGTCAAACCCAATACAGCCGCAGCCATGAGCGGCATCTTCCAACTTTTCATAACATTCTCCCTTAACCCGTGTTTTAACCGCCTGGTGTCAATGTAGGCACATGCATATGTGTTTGTGTGTTGCCCGTACTGATCCCGCCCATTCCACCATATAACCACTGCGCTGCAGCGGCCGTTGTCGCATCTTGCTTTTCCAGTTGCGCTTTATCCCACGCGGCATTCATGCTCGCCTCGGAATTGGCCGTCTGTAGAAGCTGGGTATCGTCTGCGACCGTGGCTTGACCTACGCTGACTGCGGCCTGAAGCAAACCATTCCGGCTATTGGGGTTGCTCATCGCCTGCTGCACCTGCTGCATGGCCTGCTGCTGAGTCACAAAGTTTGACGGATTCAGGTTGGCCGTTTGCAGCGCACTGTTGATTGCCGTCTGCAGGCCGCTGGTGATGGTGCCGTACTGCTGCGTGTATTGCGCCGTGATCTGCGGGCTGAAGTTGGCATTGATGTTCTGGAACTGGCCGGCGATGTTTTGTCCCGCATATCCGAGCTGTTCCGACTGCTGAACCAGCCCGTAGAGTTGGGCAATAGGCGCCGTGACCTGGTCATACATGGACTGCGGCAGCGTCACCATGTTCTGGGCCATGTTCTCGTACTGCTGGATTTGCTGCACCAGTTGCTGGGCCTGGGTCATTTGAGATTGAATGGCCGTGACCTCCTGCACAATCTGTTCCGGCATCGTAGCACCACCGGTCAACGTGCCTGCGAATGCCATCACCGGCGAATATACAAGGATTATTGCCGCCTGCAAGGCTACCGCAAAAAACACTTTCTTATTGCACATTTTGATCCACCTCGCTCATGGTAGACTGCACATTGGTGTTGAACGCTTGCAATGCGGGTGAGATAGGCTGCATATACCCAGCGATGGCGGGCATGTCAGCGGCCAAAATACCTACGATCTGCATACGTATCGGGTAATTGGGAAGACGGAGCAACCCCGATGCGAAGCCACCGCTGGGGAGCACATAGCTGCTGCCGTGTTCAAACGGGGCTATGGCCTGCTGCACATCGGGTTCATCCTGTACCGATAGGTTTGCCGCGCTTTGAACACTGGCGGCCAAAGAGATCATGGGCAGCGACCCGCTGCCGGTTGGGCACCGATCGATCAATCGGGCGAATGCGTTGTCTGCCGGCTGCATGTACCAGCCAATAGGTGCGCCATCATTGGGACCTGCCGTGTACTGCGCTTCGGCCAGGTTCGGCACATCCCCGATACCGGCTTGCCAGTTGGTGAACGGCATTTGACGGAGCGTGGTCCCTAGCCCCATGGCCGCTTGTATCTGCTGACCGGTAACGGTGAGCAGGCTCATCAGCTTGTTCAGTGTCGCCTTGGTCTGTGCCTCGGTTTGAGTCAGTTGCTGCACATTCGACGCATGCGCCTGGACCTCGGCGATCATCAGATTCGCATATTGTTGCTGAAAATCGATGGCTATGGTTTGCAGTGCGTAAGCTTCCACTGCGGCGTCACCGGTGATATTCAGACCACCCGTGACCAACCCACTGGTCACCTGATCCCAGTGTGTGTTGTGACAAAGCTCCTGACCTCCCAGCGGCGTGACGATGATCGGCCCCTGCCCCGCCCACTGTTGTGCGGCATAGGGAGCCAGGGCACCATAGCTTTGTGCCGCAGCCTGGATTTCCGGCCACGTGATCGTCATCTGTTGGATCGCTTGTGCGTCTGTCCGCATGGCGGCCACGGCTGTCTGGATGGACGCGTCAGCGGTACCGATACTCATCGCAAACAATAGGGCGGGAACGAGTAATATCTTTTTCATGAATTTTCCTCAGTTACAGCATTGCAGCGTCCACCTTCAAAACCGCAAGGCTATCACCCGGCTTAAACGCCTTAAAAGCCTTTTCTGCCGCCACATTGTGCATCTGTGCTGCCAGATTGCGGCCTACAAAGGCATAATCAAACGCTTTACGCGTCTGTCCCGGATTCAGCCTGGCGATATCCGCCTGCAAATGCTTCACCTGCGTCTTCAAGGGAACACTCGGCACCCCAAAAGCCGGTCCACCTGCGAAAGAAACCGCAGGAACCACGCACAGCAACATCAGCAATGCCTTTTTCATTTCAATTATCTCCCCGGGAAACACATGCCCCAGTCCGGTATAGCTGCCCGCCTTCAGAGATAATCGTTACAGAATTCTGCCAACCGTGGCGTCATAAGCCACCGCCAGCAAGTCCAAGCCTTTCAATGCAACCTTGGGCAGTAGCACAAATACGGCGAAAGGCAGAACGACAAACAGCAACACGAGATGACCCATGTCATAGGCCCAGATCCACAGATTGTGCCACTCGCCGGTTTCGGCAAAATAGATCGGCAAGCCGATGAACACCACAGCAAGCCCAATCACAACAACCATCAATTGTTCGAATAGCTTGTACATGATCATTACCTCCAACATGGACCCCGTCACGGGGATGGATCACAGACCACAAACAATATACTGTGTAATTTTTTTCATATATCACTACATATAGTATTTATAGCTATACCATTAACGATTGTCAAGCGATACAACCAGATCAAGGCGGCATGGTCGAACTTTCCTTACATCCCATACCCCCGCTTGGCGTATTCCACCCAATCCTGCCGATTCGCAGGCAACCGTTCCCGTAACCATGCCACCGGCCATTGCCTACCATAGCTTTCCTTGAGATCCGCAATACGCTTCACGTCTCGGGGATCGCTCACGCCACAGAACGCCAAGGCGATCGGCCCCATGGCCAGGTTGATCCGCCG